>ERZ777011.2826-NODE-2826-length-12541-cov-3.724171_pt1 | contig 12541 bp, 17 predicted proteins | sample MGYA00374964_ERZ777011 | MGnify/ENA primary metagenome ERZ777011 (study PRJEB29310, sample SAMD00008975) | mouse gut metagenome | study: EMG produced TPA metagenomics assembly of the Metagenome analysis of fecal microbiota from mouse which was promoted...
ACATTATGTAACTTTCAATGAAATTTACATAAATGATTTATGCATAATGTTATATCAAAAGAATCCCGAATTGTAAATAGTTTTTAAATATATTTTTTTAATAAATACAAAAAATTTATAGAAATATATGCTTCACATAATGAAGACACAATAATAAGTATCAAGCCTATTAATGCAAAAAACATATATCTAAACACTTCAAATTTTAAATTTCTTCTCTCAAAAAAAGCCTTTGTAAATAACACTCCCGAAACTAAAACTATAAATATTGAAGCTAAATATATTATATTATGAAACAATATCGAATTACAAATGAAAATAATGGCTGTTCTGGTATTTTGTGTAGCGAAAATACTAGCTGCTGTATATCCTATTGAAAAAGCTTTTTTTATCACAATAAAATATACTATTGGTAAACCAATTATTGATGACGCCAATAATACAATTAAAATATAATTTTTTAAATTTCTTAAAAGAGAATTTTTAAAAACTTCCATTTTATTTTCATAATTATTTACTTTAACAAGTTCAATCTTATTATCAATATAATCCTTAATTTCCTTTTTCTGATCATTATTTGATTGATTAACTATCATAATTGAAATAACAATACCAATAATAAAAACCATAAAAACTTTTAAATATTCTATTCGATTTTGAAAAAAATAATTTTTAACAAACTGTTTCATTTAAACTCCTTTTTCACACTCTATTCCATAAAAAAGAAATTATGCAAATCATTTTATTTTTAATTAATATAGATTTTCTAGCTATATTTCAATTTTCTATCTAGTTTTTTATGTAAAACCGTGTTATACTTTACATGTATTTGATTTTGTCAATACAACTAAATATCTTTATTAAGGAGGTTAGTCCAATGTTAAGCAAAGAAGATAAGCAAAAAATCCGGAGATTGCAGTCTTACCATTGCTCTATCAAAGAAGTAAAAGGCAAGCCTGTAACAGATGACGGAAAGCCCTTCATCATTCCCAGCTATCCCGAGCTTTTGGCTAAGGCCATAGCAAACATCGAAGAACTAGGATTCGCAAACGTCGTGCGCACATCTCCCAACAAAGCAAACTGCATCGTGCGTGTATTTTCCACTGAGCATCACAAGTACAACACAGAGCTCACCTACAATCTCTTCGGAACCATTTTTTACACCAAGAGCAATTTGACGTGGACGGCTGAGTTCGGATGCAACACTATGGACATCCGCTATGACCGTTTCAAGTCCATCAGGTGGCTTTGTCAGGATGAGCAGGTCATATTCACTCACGACTTTGCAGACTTCTATTTGCATATTGGCTAATTAAGAAGCAGCGACCAGGAACTTTCCCGGCCGCTGCTTCGTTTTTCCATATTTGATATAAATAGTTTAAAATTTATTTTATTAAAATTATTGACAATAATCCAAATTTTGTGTTAATATAATTCATGTCAGTAATATCTGATATGCGGATGTGGCGGAACTGGCAGACGCGCTAGACTTAGGATCTAGTGGGAGACCGTGGGGGTTCAAGTCCTCTCATCCGCACCAAAAAACGATGAATTTTAACCAAATTCATCGTTTTTTACTTTTATTCATAATTACATACAAGTATTGGCACAACTACACTCTACTCATTTTTCATTATTCAATGCACTTTCAGAATTATGTAACCTTACCTATTATTTTTTCGTTCGTGCTCGGAATCTGCTCGGAGCATTTGCTCGGAAAAATAATCGCTGTATCATTATTAAAATCAAGTATTACATCAATTCAGTTTTCACTTTTCGTGCTCGGAAATTTTTTTACTAACAAAATTACTACAACACTGATAAAATCAGTATTTTTTTATATCTCAACTTAATATCGTTTAAAATTATCTGCTCGGAAAAAAACAGAGTTGAAATTCAACCCTATTTTTATTTTTTATACTACCTATCATTAATAAATATCTCTTATTAAAAATTATCATTCTTCTCTAATTTTCGTTTTTGTAGTCTTATTTATTAAAATTAATAAAATACTAACTATACTTTCTATTACAATAGATACAATTAGCGCATTTGTATTTATATTTTGCAACCAACCACCAGCAAATTTTTGGTCAATAAAATTAGACAAGACCTTAATAAGTACAAATATTATAAATATAACAATTGTAATTATTATACTAATATTTCTTATAGATTTTAATGCACCATATTTTTCTATTACACATAATATTGCTATATTTAAAATACATAAAATTGCTATAATTATTCTAAAATAAATATTAGTAATCAGATTATATATTTTTAAAATTATTAAATAATCCTCTCCAAAACTATATAATAAATTATTTTGCAATTTCTCTCCTGTATCAGTAATTTGCTCTATTGCATTTTCTTTCATATTTTGTAGCTTTTCATTTGAAATTTCATTAGGCATATATTTAGATATTAATATATCTATTTCATCATCTATATTCATTTTTATATTACTACTATTGATAATATTTTCTACTAACGTGTTTATGAATTTAGATGAAATTTTTTTTGTACTTTTACTATTTCTAATATTATCTTCTATTAGCTCTAATTCATTTATATTTACATCATAAACAATTTCATCTAATAAATATCCTGATACTTTTTTAGATAATATTTCTTGTGAAAAAGTATTTACAACTATATTTTCACTTGCAAAGCTCATAATAATTGTTACTAAAAATAGAAACAGCAATATTTTTAAAACTATTTTTATATATTTCATTTCAAATTTCTCCTCTCAGCTTGCTATTTATCTAATTGGTATAATAACATAAAAGCAAGTAGTTTTCTACTTGCTTTTAAAAGTTATTATCTTAATGAATCAATAATTAGTTCATTTGATAATTTATATCCATATGTAAACGCCTTCTTTCGTTCCATATCAATTAATTCTGCTTCTTTTGATAAATACTCGTCAAATATTTCATAATCTTCTTTAGAAACAGTGTTTTTTAGTAACTCATCTAAGTCATTAATTTCTTTCCATAAACTATTTAATTTTTCATCTTCTGAAATATCTTTTACAATTTTCTCTTGTAAGTTATCATACAAATCTTCAATTTTTATTTTATTCATTAATTACCACCTTTCATCTATTTTTTAATTCACTTATAAAAGAATTAATTAATGTTTTTAATCTTTCTTTCGAAAAATCAAATAATAAACTAACACACTCAAATGTTTTATCTATATAATCTTTTAACTTGCTATTTTCTTTCTCTAGTATATTATTTTTTTCTTTTAAACTATCGTTTTCAATTTTTAAATTTTGATTTACGGTATTTACTGTGTCTACATTATTTTTTATTCTTACATATTGATTAGCTAGTGTATTAAATTTTTTTATAATTCTTTTATTTTCCGATTTTAATATTTCAATATTGTTTGTATTTATCATTTTTTCTAATTGTTCTGTTTGTTTTTCATACTTTTGTGTCTCATAATTTGTAATTTTCTTTAGTTGTTCTATATCAATATGTTTATTATCTTTTGTATCTCCACGTTCTAATTCAAAACCAGATTTAATCATATAATTATAAAAACTATCTTGTAATTTCTTATAACTCTCCTTACCTTTCCAATATTCACTACACGCAATTTTAGATATTTCTTTTCCATTCTTATCTTTTTTGTGAACTACTGGAATAAATATTATATGCAGATGTGGTGTACTTTCATCATTATGAACTTTTGCCGACACAATAAATTCTTCTCCCAAATTTTGATAATTTGATACAAATTTATAAGCCGTTTGAAAATATCTTTTTGTTTCATCTTCTCCAATACTTTCAAAAAATTCTTTATCAGATGTTATAATTAATTCACACATTACATTGCTAACATTTTTTATTTGTCCTTTCAAATGATATTGATTTCTTAAATTTCTAAACATCTTTTCATAAGTAGAATATGGTGCTTTTATTGAATAATTTTTTGTCGAATTATGTTTATTTATGTCTTTATTAGAATAGTTAGTATTTTTTCTTTCATTATGCCTATAAATACCTACTAAATTTTTCATTTTATAATTTGTATTTCTTATTATTGCATAACTCACATTATATTCACCTATCTTTCTTTTGAGTTCATCTTACTTGGATTAAATCTATCTTGTTTATTATAATATCTAGTAATAGTTGCCACTGATTCCTCTATAGTATTTCTTAAGACTTCTCCTAATGGTACATCAGTATCTAACCAGTCATGATAAAACTCATTTAATAAGTCTTTTTGCTCTGTCATTATAAGTATCTCTTTATCATATAAATCCATATTTTTAATTTCTTCCTTTAGTTCTTCTTTTACTGTTAATTCATAAGAGCTCTCAATAATTTCTTCTTTTGATTTTCTTTTAAGTTCATCACATAATTTTTTATATTCTTTATCTAATTCAATATTTAATTTTTCTTTTATATCCATATAAGCTCTCCTTTTTATATTTTTGCAATTCTTCGTAGACTTACTTATAAGAAATGCTTTTTATTCAAGCTAATAAACACTGTATTTAAGTGTTCTAACATACTAGAACACTTTTTACACGCTTCGCTAAAAGTGTTCTGTATGATTAGGGGATTTCCCCTAATAACCCCATTCAAGATTTTTAAAAATTATTTATTGTATTATTACGAATAACAATAAATACCATAAATTGATCTTACAGAACAATTTACTATTTTAATAATCTTGATTTAGGAAACCTCTGTCGGTTTCCCAAACCCTTCCACTGCATTTGTAAAATTCATTAAATAAATTTAATCAATTTTACAAATTTATCTTTCGTGCTGATACTCTTTAAAGTTTGTAGTCTTTCCTTTGCATATTCCATCTATAAAAGCATCTATTTCTGCCCATGTTTTAAAACAATTCTTATCATCAACAGAATACCAGTCTGTATTTTTATGTTCTCGATTTACTATTGCAATTGCTTTATTATAAGTATAATCACTTGAAATACTTAAAATAAGTAACTGTTTGTCACTATCAGCTAACATATATTCATTTAATCCGCTAACTCTTTTTATTATATCTGCTTTATTCATCTTTCCTCGTCTCCCTTTTCACTATCTATCACTATATTATTTACCTCATATAATAAATTTTGATTTATAATTGCATTGTTCATATAGTATTCATTAACTTTATTTAATTCTTCTTCCTTAAACTTATTAAAAATAGATGTATATGTATTTAAAGTTATTGATATGTCAGTATGTCCCATTAATCTTTGAAGTGCAACAGGTCTCATTCCTGCTTCGATACACCTAGTACCATAAGTATGACGTAAACTATGTGAACTTATCCCTTCAATTCCAATTTTCTTTAGTAAATTTCTTAATCTGTCATTAGCAGTTGTAGGTCTAACATAGTTTCCGTTTGTATCTAAAAATAATTGTTTATCTTTATTTTTTTCAGCTAATATCATTTGATTTATAATTTCATTTCTTATAAAAGTTGGAATAGGTACTTCTCTAACACCCGCATAAGTTTTAGTTGCTTTTCCCATTATAACTTTATTATTTCTATCTCTAGTTAAAGTTTTATTTACAGATATTAAATTTTTATGCAAATTAATGTCTGTACTTCTTAAGGCTAATGCTTCTCCAATACGTAGTCCTAAATACATTTCAATTAAATACGTAACTTTATAAGGTTCGTTTACAATAGGAATACTCATTAAATAATTTGTTAACAACTGTTGTTCTTCAATTGTTAAAGCTCTTACAATTTTTTTCTCTTTAACACTTTTAGGTTTTATAACATCAAACATTGGATTTTTAGTAATATAGCCTTTATTCATAGCTAAAGTAAAGGCTTGAGAAAATTGCTCTATTATTTTCTTTATCGTAGAATCACTATAATTTTTCAAAGTATTAAAATAACTTTGAAGGTCAATACTTGTTACAGTATCAACATTTTTCGTTGAATTTGGATTTTTTTCAATTTGTTTAATAGTTTTCAATATACGTCCATATGTTCTTTCTCCAATTAAATTAGCTTCTAGTTTTCTTTCAGTATTTTCTCTCATAAGTTGATTTAACGGTATACCATTATACTTTATAAATAAATCATTGCCCCTTTGATATTGAATACTAGTTAAAAATTCATTTGCTTCTTGTTCTGATAAATACGATTTATATTTTCTCTTTTCTTTTCCTGCTTTTTCGTCAAAAATATAGTAACTACATTTCCATTTCTTATCTTTTTTATCAAAGTAAACACTTCCATTCTTATTTTTCTCGATAGTAACCACCACCTAGACACGTTTAGTCATCTTCCATATTAAGTACGCAAGTAGCATTACTTGATTTGATTTTCCAATATTTATTGAAGGGAAGTCATCTCTTTTAAAAGTTTTATAAGCAATAGTTTCACATATATTTAAATCTCGCATTACATCTTTAACACTCAGCATTCTAAAAGGATTTTTTACTCGTCTTATAGTATCTATTGCCATTCTCTGCTCAGGTGTTAAAATTTCTTTTGTTTCAATTACTATATTTTTCATTTCTGTATTTTGTATTTCATTAACAACCTTTGTTGTTATATCATTTAATTCTTCCATTTTTTCGTCCCTCTCATATTAATTTTTCATACCATCTATAAATTTTAAAATTACTGCTTGAATTCCTAAAATCATCTTTAAGGTTTCATCATTCATTTTTTTAGAATTTTGCTTTACAATTTTAAGAGGCATATTCATCTCTTTAAACATCTCTAAATTACTTATTTCTAAATTATCATAATGAAAACTAGAATTTTTTAAAAATAATACATATTCAATAGCTTGTTCTTTTGAAACTGATTTAAACTCATTATTGGATTTACATACTATAAATAAGTTCCCTTTTATTGTTTCTGGTATATTTAAGTCTTTTGTAATTGATATATTAGGCTTTAAGTTATTTCTATTCTTTTTACAAACAATAACTATATCTCTATAAACTATTTCCTCAATTTGACCGTTCAAGTATATTTTCAAATTCTTCTACATCATTTTTTATCTTTTGCAATTCAGGTGATTTTCCTACTTCTTGATAAATAACTATAATTTCATTAGTTTTCATCATTATCACCACTTTCACTGTTTAGATTTATTAAGTACACTTTATATGCAAAATTATCTAAGTATCTTTTGTTCTTTGGATCATCTAAACTTATTGTATTTTTAGTAAATAAATTATCGCATCTTTTAAGTTTTTTCTTTTTATCTTTAGTAATTGGTTTTGACATTTTTTTCATTTTCAAATCTCCTAAAATATATTTAGGTTACCGGTAGCCTAGATAGGCTTAAGCTTGATTTAATAATACAACGATTTAAATTTCTAAAACGTAAAAGACTAAAAATTACTAAAAATATATTAAAATTCTCAAAAATGTATAAAAAAGCTGAAAAAAACACTTTCAAAAAATGTTTGAAAGTGCTTTAATATCAATCTTTTATAATCTTTTTATTTTTAATTTACGTTCAATGCAAAAAATATGCAACTATAGATTATATCTACAATTGCATACTTTTAAATGATTTATTATTCTTCAAAATCATACTTATTTATAACATCTAAATAAAGTATATTTTTTTCATTTAATTCATCTAATTCTGATTTTGTAATTTTTAATTTTTCAAGCATATCATCTGAAAAGTCTAAATCTTTTTTAGAAATAATACATTTTCTATTACTTGGTACATAATTTCCATTTGTACAATGTAAACTTCCTAGCATTAATTCATTAGTTCCTCTAGCAATATTTAGTATTATTTCTGTTATCTCTAGTCTTAAATTATTAGGTTTATAATTTTCTAATACAAAAACTGCAATATTACTATCTGCTAACACATATCCTGATAGATATATTTTATTTGTTTTATAATCAACCATATCAACTTGGCACATATCTTCTTTTTCAGTTATTGTAAGCTTAAATTTTCCCTTATCATATCTATCAGTCTTTGGAAAATATGCTATATAATAAAGAAATAATGTATTTACTTCAAATGGATTTTTACTATTTTCGAGATTTTGTATCTTACTTCTATTAAATAATTCACTCTCACTAACCTCTAATTCATTACATAATAAATATATCTGCTCAGCATCCGGCAATATTTCTCCACTCTCATACCTTCCAACTGTAGTAGCATTCTTTCCAATAGCTTTGCCTATGTTCTCTAAACTTAATCCTTTAGACTTACGAACATTACGTAGTTTTTCTCCAAACTCTTTTTTATTAAATTCAGCCATATTCAATCACTTCCTTTAATAAGTATCTACATTATTAATTATACCATTTTTATCCAACTTTATCAAGTTGTAGCTATTGCTATTGCTAGGATTAATTGATTTACGTAATAAAAAATGTTATAATATATGTATACTATAATGTATAAGAATGGTTTTAAAGTCTTAATATTTAATCCATTCCGCAAGCGTAATGCTTAATGTTCAATTATGAATCCAAGCATTGCGACTGCTTGGATTTTTTATATATGAGATTTTAACATTGTTATTCTCCATTATACATAATTGAATTATACAGCATAGAATCTAGTAACGGGAGAACAACAATGAAAAAAAGCATTTTTTTAGACGGACGGTTGCCCTGGTGGTAATCCATACATCTTGTAGTAACCATTCAGCTTTAAAAGGGGGATATTTCCCCCTAATGCTTTTTTTGCTTGAATATTAAGTTATTTTAATGTATAATTAAATTAGTTAATTAAAGCTAGTCGCAATAGTTTTAGTTAATCAAAACACGGGGTTTATCATTGTTGTTCTCCCGTGTTTCTTTTTGTTTATTATACTGCGTCATACGCATTATTTTATAAAAAAACACTTTTAAATAGCATTTTTTATTATTTTTCTTTGTAAAATTTACTTTTTTAGCTTAAGAACCTGCATAATACGCAATTTTTAGTGCGTATCACACAGGTTTCATTTTTTTGAATTGTTTACATAATTTTGTTATATTAATATTGTACTAACTAATTATTATTTCTTTAATAATATAAATTTGTTTTGGAGGATTTTTAATGAAAGGAGCAAAAACTAATATTGTAATTAATTCTAAAATCACAATAACTATATTTAATATTCTTCGTGATATAGGATTAAATACTAGCCATAGAGGTACAAAATATATTAATAAGGCTATTCAATTATTGCTAACTTCTAATAACGATATTTTCGTTCTTGAAAATATTTATAACTGTATTGCAAATATCTATGACAATACTTCTCCAAAACAAATCAAAAATGATATTTCTTATGCTCTAAAAAGTAGAAACGAAGAAAAATCAAAACATAACTTTGAAAAAATATTTCGTTTTGAATATGATCCCTACTATTTTACAAATAAAGTTATTATTGAAGAAATTAGCCAAATTATATTGAATAATTATTAAAACAAAAATTGCAAAGTTAATATTCAAAGTTAACTCTGCAATCCTTTTATTTTTAATTTACAATGGCAAATAATCTAATGGGTTTACTCTTTCATTCCATGTTCCAGAACCAATTCTAATTTCAAAGTGTAAATGTGGTCCAGTTGATTTTCCTGTACTCCCTACTTGCATTATCTGTTGTCCTTGTGAAACATATTGACCTGGTGATACACATATAGAACCACGAATTCCATGTGCATATAATGTATATGTACCATCATGATGATTTATTGTTACATATGTTCCATAACTGTCAGTTCTATTTTCTGTAGTCATTATAGTCCCAGCTTTTGAAGCATATACAGGCTGTCCATATATTCCTCCCGCTCCAAAATCCGTTGCTCCATGTAAAGCTCCCTTAAATGGACCAGTTTCACTATATCTCCACCCTGTTGTTACAAGTGCATATGCTGAAGGTATTGGTAAAATAAATCCTGATAAACTTGGTTTTTGTGAACTTCCGCCACTACCACCATTATTATTATTATTATTATTATTATTATTATTATTATTTGCTTTTTCTGATGCCTTTATTGCAGCTAAAATTTTTGCATCCTCAGCTTTCATTTCTTCTATTTTTTCATCTAATTCTCTTACCTCTTCTGACAGTTGAGATACTTTTTCATTTTTTTCTCTTTTACTTACATCTAATAAATCTTTTTTGCTTTCTACAAGATTTTTTGTATTCTCTAAATCTTTTTTACTCTCTTCTAAAACAACTTTAGATTCTTCTATTGTTTTTTTAGCTTCTTTTATAGAATTAATTAACTTAGTATCTGATTCTGCAAGTTGTTCAATTAAATAGTAATTAGATAGAAAATCTGTTAAACTATCTGAATCAAGTAGTACATCTAAATATGACGTATTTCCTGCCTTATATGAAGCTACCAATCTTTTTTCTAATAATTCTTCTTTTTCTTCTAATTCTTTTTGTTTGCTATTTAATTCAATTTGCATTTTTTCTATTTTTTTTGATGTTTCTTCGATACTATTAGATAAATTTAATATTTCTACTTCATAATCAGAAATTTGACTGTTTAATTCTTCAACTTCTTTCTGTATACTTGACATCTGACTTTTTACTTTTTCTTGTTCTTCTTCAGTTTCTTTGATTGACTGTTGATTACGTTGCTGTTGTTGTCTTAATTCATTTGCTGATGTTGCATATACCTTTACTATGTCAACTGTCATTATTAAAATAATTATTGCTACAATTATACTGATATTCTTCTTTTTTCTTATGTGCTTCATATTATTTTCTCCTTGTACAATTATTATATATATTATCTATAATCAATTTATTTGTCAATTTTTATAAAAAACCGAGAATGATTAAAGAGCAATCATTCTCAGTTAAACGATAAGGGACATGAGGTTATTTAGTTACGCAGTACTTATCTGCCATATTTTACGTTCTCGGTATAAATATAAATCCAGCCTTTTTCTGAGATGTTCCTGTTACGTCATATTCTATATAATATATAGAGTCAGGCGGATCGCTATTTTTCTGCGTTAAATCCGCTAACACCGTAACATTCATATCAGATACTGAACCAATTGTAGTATACACATCATTTATTCCTGAATATACATTATATGGTCCAGTAACATACATTGTTGTTCCTGCCGAATTCATATAAAACTCACCATACTGACTCGGTGCATTGAATACAGTTAAATTGGACGATACTACATAGCCCCGCTTTCTTCCAGCAGTTGTGTCATATTCAATGTATGACCAACCACCAGACTGAGCCAAAACTACAACCAGTTCTTCCTCATCAACATATCCTGCACGCACATATTCAGTAGAGCTATTTCCATAATATACCGCAGTATATCCTTTAGGCTGTGCTACACAGCTATTATTCGAGCTGTCAGCCGGAGGATATTTATAGTTTTTCGGGTCAATATATCCTGTTTTTGGTCCACTTGACATACTGTACCTGATATACCATACACCATTGCTGTACTTATTGAGAATTGTGAAGCTCTCAGCCTCATACAAATACCCCTGATATGTAGTACATCCCTGATCTTTGTAGACGGTTGTTTGGAGGTATGTCATTCCCAATCCACCGTCATACATACCTGCTGCATTGGCAAGCGTTGCCGGCATAACCGATAAAATCACTGCCAAAGCCACTACCATAGAGACAATCCGTGTTTTTAAATTTTTAGTCATTGTTAAACTCCTTATCTATACATGGTTGTCCCTTACCGTTTTAGGCCAATACTCTCTACACAGATGTTGGATTTCTTTGCCAATTGACATATAAATACATCAATTGGTAAAATTATACAATACTTATTTTTATCATGTCAAGTATTTTTTGGCATTTTTTGGATATTTTTATCATATCTTATAATGCTATATATCTTATTTTTCATAAATTAAAGATTTTTTAACATTATTTATCGATATTAATCTGCTCGTAATATGCTCGATTCAAAATTCTATAACTATATTAAAATAGCACATTTTCAAACATAAAGTCCTCTCATCCGCACCAAAAAACGATGAATTTTAACCAAATTCATCGTTTTTTACTTTTATCGATGTATTACATAAAAATCTAACATTAATTATGTTTTTTACTTTATTCTACAAATTTATTGACATTTTTTGTAAAACAACTTATACTTTCGTAAGTTCTGTGTTAACATAGCAATACTCTTGTTTTGCCACAGAACAGGGGAAAAATGGCTGAAAGGATAAGATCTCTATGAAAAAAATAACTCGTACATTTTTAAGTCTCCTTTTAGTTATGGCCTTGATCACAGTTTCATCTTCCAATGTTTTTGCAACGGAAGTAAGTGATTCTGTTATATCTTCTGAAGCTATCGAAACAGCATTTACTGGCAGTGGCAGTTTTACTAATTCTGCCACAGTACAATTTATTTTTGATGTGGACATTCGGGTATCTACATCAAAAGTTATGCCTAAAGCAACATTTTCAATCAATGGTTATTCTAATACAGAATACAAAGTTGAAATTATAAGTCCTATTGGAACATCATATGTAACGTATATTAAAGGCGATGGCTCATCCCATTCGCATAAATTTTCAACCATTGTTCCCG
>ERZ777011.2828-NODE-2828-length-12533-cov-12.296442_pt1 | contig 12533 bp, 9 predicted proteins | sample MGYA00374964_ERZ777011 | MGnify/ENA primary metagenome ERZ777011 (study PRJEB29310, sample SAMD00008975) | mouse gut metagenome | study: EMG produced TPA metagenomics assembly of the Metagenome analysis of fecal microbiota from mouse which was promoted...
CTAATTTTTTGGACTGCAAATATATAGCTTTTTAAGCTCCTAAAAAAATATATTCTGCACATTTTTTCTAAAAAAATAGTGGCATAGGGGTTTCTTAGAACCAAAAGAGTTACTTTTGTGTGCCTTTTGGGTAGAATAGAGAAGATAAATGTTAGATAATACACTAGGAACGAGGATATGAGCGTGTTTACTAAAGCAATTGTAGAGTGGTATAAAGAGAACAAACGTGAACTACCCTGGAGGGATTCTACCGATCCGTATCTGATTTGGATTTCGGAGATTATTCTTCAACAGACTCGGGTGGCGCAGGGGTATGATTATTTTCTTCGCTTTATCAAACGTTTTCCTGATGTGCTGACTTTAGCCGCTGCGGAGGAGGATGAAGTGATGAAATACTGGCAAGGACTGGGATATTACTCACGTGCCCGCAATCTTCATGCTGCTGCCAAAAGCATGAATGGGGTTTTCCCGAAAACGTATCAGGAAGTGCTGGCTCTGAAAGGAGTGGGGGAGTATACAGCAGCGGCAATTTGTTCGTTTGCTTATGGTATGCCTTATGCGGTGGTGGACGGTAATGTGTACCGGGTGCTTTCCCGTTATTTCGGCATCGATACTCCGATTGATTCGACGGAAGGAAAAAAGCTCTTTGCGGCATTGGCGGATGAGATGCTGGATAAGAAGCATCCGGCTGTTTATAATCAGGGAATAATGGATTTCGGAGCGATTCAGTGCACTCCGCAATCGCCCGATTGTTTGTTTTGTCCGTTGGCGGGCAGTTGCTCGGCGCTTTCAAAAGGCTTGGTGGCAACACTTCCAGTGAAGCAACACAAAACAAAGACAACGAACCGTTACTTTAATTATATTTATGTACGTGCGGGCGCGTATACCTTTATAAATAAACGGACGGGCAATGATATTTGGAAAAATCTGTTTGAACTGCCATTGATAGAAACTCCAGTGCCTCTTTCGGAAGAAGATTTTTTGACTTTACCGGAATTCCGTGCACTCTTTGCACCGGGGGAAGTACCGGTGGTACGTTCGGTTTGCAGGGAGGTGAAGCATGTATTGTCTCACCGGGTTATCTATGCTAATCTATATGAAGTAACATTAGCTGAGAATTTGACTTCTTTCAGTGGCTTCCAAAAAATAAAAGTCGAAGAACTGGAACAATACGCTGTTTCAAAATTGGTGCAGACCCTGTTACAAGCAATGGATGGGCATTAAGTATTAAGTTTTAAGTATTAGGCTGCGCCATGAACCGCATACTTAAAATTTAGTACTTAATACTTGATTTTATACTTAATACTTAAAATTCTTGCATCCTATTGTTATTCTGTTTAATTTTGGCGACAGATTTGATTTAAGAATCATAAACTTGATACAGATATGTCAGTAAATAAAGTGATATTGTTGGGAAACGTAGGACAAGATCCGCGGGTAAAATACTTCGATACAGGTTCGGCAGTAGCAACTTTCCCATTGGCTACAACGGATCGTGGATATACGTTGGCTAATGGAACCCAGATTCCCGAAAGAACAGAGTGGCATAATATCGTTGCATCCAACCGTTTGGCGGAGATTGTGGATAAGTATGTGCACAAAGGTGACAAATTGTATCTGGAAGGAAAGATAAGAACACGTTCTTATAGCGACCAGTCGGGTGCTATGCGTTATATCACCGAAATTTATGTGGATAATATGGAAATGCTGTCTCCGAAAGGAGCCAATCCGGGTGCGGGAGTTTCTGCTTCCGGACAACCAGCGATGGGGCAACAGCAACAACCGGTTTCCGGTCAGCCGCAACAAACGCAGCAGGCACAATCCGTGCAAGATAATCCGGCAGATGATTTGCCGTTCTAAGATAATGTGATAGTGTGCCAATAGGTTTTTGCGAGCTTCTTGGCACATTATCTTTTGTTTAATTAAAATTTAGATTCTTTGGACTCAGATGGTTATTTAAGCCAATTGGCTGACATTTTCAACGGTATTACCGTAAACACTCCTTCTATCTCTGCTATTATTGCCATAGTATTGGCAGGTGTACTTCTGCTTGCTTCCGGCTTTGCTTCGGCTTCCGAAATAGCTTTTTTCTCACTTACTCCTTCCGACCGGAATGATATTGATGAACAGAATCATCCTTCCGACGAAAAAATAAGTGCCTTGTTGGGGGATTCAGAACGCCTTCTGGCAACGATATTGATTACAAACAACTTTGTGAATGTAACCATTATCATTCTCTGCAACTTCTTCTTTATGAATGTATTTGTCTTTCATTCTCCATTGGCAGAGTTCTTGATACTGACCGTCATCCTGACTTTCCTATTGTTGTTGTTCGGTGAAATCATGCCGAAAATCTATTCGGCACAGAAGACATTGGCTTTTTGCCGTTTTTCGGCACCGGGGATTTACTTTTTGGAAAAGCTGTTCCGTCCGGTGGCTACTGTGCTTGTACGTTCAACTACTTTTTTAAATAAGCATTTTGTAAAGAAGAGCCACAATATTTCTGTCGATGAATTGTCGCATGCATTGGAACTGACAGATAAAGCGGAGCTTTCTGAAGAGAATAATATTTTGGAGGGTATTATCCGTTTCGGCGGTGAAACAGTGAAAGAAGTGATGACATCACGTTTGGATATGGTCGATTTGGATATCCGTGCCTCTTTCAAGGAGGTAATGCAATGTATCATTGAAAATGCTTATTCGCGTATTCCTATCTATTCCGGTTCGCGGGATAATATCAAGGGGGTATTGTATATTAAAGACCTGTTGCCTCATGTCAGCAAGGGGGATAATTTCCGTTGGCAGTCATTGATCCGTCCGGCTTATTTTGTGCCGGAAACAAAGATGATTGATGATCTGTTGCGTGATTTCCAGGCGAACAAGATTCATATTGCCATTGTTGTGGATGAGTTTGGAGGAACTTCCGGACTGGTGACAATGGAGGATATTATCGAAGAGATTGTGGGGGAGATTCACGATGAATATGATGATGAAGAACGTACATACGTTGTCTTGAATGACCATACCTGGATATTTGAAGCGAAGACGCAGTTGACGGATTTCTATAAGATTACGAAAGTAGACGAAGACGAGTTTGAAAAGGTGGTAGGAGATGCGGATACATTGGCGGGTATGTTGCTCGAAATTAAAGGAGAATTCCCGGCATTGCATGAGAAAGTGACTTATCACCATTATGAGTTTGAAGTGCTCGAAATGGATAGTCGTCGTATCCTGAAGGTGAAGTTTACAATTCTGCCGAAGGACACGGAAGACTCGGAAGAGAAAGAATAATCTTGGAATCATAATTTTGAAAGCATAATCAAGCAAGCGTAAGGTGGCGTTATTTCTGCAACATAAGACGGATGATATACAGTGGGCTGTTTGGAAGATGGAAGAGCCTTTGGAGGTTCTGTTGGCTCTTTTGCCGGATGTGCGCAGAGCTTTCTGTGAACAGGAATTGCATCGTTTTGTTTCCGAACGTCGTAAGATGGAATGGTTGTCTGTTCGTGTTTTGTTGTATTCCATGTTGCAGGAGGATAAGGAAATCGGTTATTCCCTCGAAGGAAAACCGTATCTGACGGATCATTCTTTTTTCATCAGTATTTCTCATACGAAAGGTTATGTAGCTGTGATGCTTGCTTCTTTCACTCCGGCGGGCATTGATATTGAGCAATATGCTCAACGCGTTCACAAGGTATCTGATCGGTATATCCGTTCTGACGAACAAACGGAACCTTATCAGGACGATATGACTTGGGGACTGTTATTGCATTGGTCAGCAAAGGAGGCTGTTTTTAAACGGATGGAAAACGCGGACGCTGACCTTCGTAAACTTCGTTTGACGCATTTTATTCCTCAAGAGCAAGGAACCTTTCAGGTTCAAGAGTTGGCGACGGAGCAGCAGGAACTTTACTCTGTCGGTTATCGTATTTGTCCGGACTTTGTGTTGACATGGACATTGAACTGACGCGGACATTGAGTTGAATAGGGGGAGAGATAGAGTACCTCTACCTGTTTTTGGTTCAGTTGTCATTCTTGGGGATTTGATTCAGGGCGATCATCTCTAACAAAGTAGATTCATTCTGGTGCAGAAGAGGCTGTCTAAAAAGTCGGTTCTATCCTCATTCTCCTCCTTCCCGAAGAAGGGGAGTTATAGTTACTAACGACTTTGCAGACAGCCTCTTTAAAATTATGCGGTCGATTGATGTCAATCTCAATCTCAATCAAGCAAACAGTTGGTTATTTAGTCTTCAATAGTGATACCGTCAAGACAGAAATAGGTTGGGGTCATTGCACCCCCTTGGTCTTCTTTGGTAGTCTTGATATTGAATTTCAATCCCTCTGTTTCGCCTAATGAAGTTAGGTCTACCCATTTCCATGTAGTTACAAATTGGGTTCCTTCACCTAAAGTGCACTCTACACTTTGAGTTTTATTCATATTATAGATGATGATTTTGAAAGAATCTGTATTTCCAAATTTATCTTTTCCTTCAAATATAGAACTACCTTCCTTCATACTATTGTAAGCATAGACACAGTTTGTTAAATATAGTCCTTTTACTCTATAAGATTCCAATTTGTTCGAGTTGTCGTGGTCTCTGAAACGGATTGCGACTTCTTTATCAGAATTTTCTCCAATTTTATATCCGGCAGCTCCCACGATAACGTATGTATTATTGATTACTCCTTTTTTAGTGATAGCGCGATAATCATAAGTTGCGAAGTCTGGGCAATCTTTTTCTGTACAATTTGTAAATGCAAAACTATCTGAATAGAAACCGTATGTTGAAGATATACAGTCAAATTCAAAGATTCCACTAGCGTCTGTTAATAGATTATATTTGTAGTTAGTTGTCCCCCAGTCGCTACTAACAGACCATGAATCATCCGGATTTTCTTGATCGCCCATATCAAGTGTATGAGTTTCGTAATTGGGCAGGCTAAGCACGTATGTTTTTGTATCGTCATCATCGCTACAGCCACAAAATACAAATACTGATAACAGTAATAATAAAGATAATTTCTTCATGTTCTTTTCTGATTTTAGTTATTAATTAATTATTTCTTAAAATGTAAGTTCTCAATGGTGGTGACTTCGGTTGATATTTCGCCCATTTGTCCTGCATCCTGATTGACTGCGGTCATAATCTTTACGAAGTCGATTTGATCCAAGTCCACCGGACTGCCATTACTATCCACAGCCCAATCTATCTTGAAATTGCTTCCTTCCTTGCTGTTAGGATGGTTGTCTGCATATCCCCACGGATAGCAGTATCCTACCCATAATCCGTTCTCTAAAACGGCATTATCTTTTAGACGTGTTCCTTGGAATGTGATTTCATCACTTTCTATCCAAAGTGGATAATATGATTCCTGGTTATGGAAGCTGTTGCGGAAGATATATCCTTCGTTGCCTTGATTGTCTTTCCATAATACGTTTTGGTTAGCGGAGGTAGGGCGGTGATAGGTTATTTCATATCCGCGTGTTTCAGTGTCTTGCCCATATTCGCTTCCTTTCAATTCATACCACTCGTCATCAGGCATTCCATTGCCATTTACATCTTTGGATACAAATACGATGCCCGGTTCTGCACTTCCGCCCAATGCTCCTGTTCCGGTTTTGGAGTTGTAGTAAGCATTGCCTTTTACCTTGAAGTCATACTCTCCTGTTACATTCGGAATGGGTTGTGGGAATCCTAAAACAATGTAACCGCCGAATCCTCCCAATGTAAGGAGTGATTTCTGTTGGATTCTGCGGGTTGCTTCTTCCAGTATATCATCATAAGTAAAGCCCTCTTTATATGCTGAAGTGGTGGTGTTGATAAACTGTCCGGGGGCAGGGCGATATTCCCATACTTTATTGGCGAAAGCCAGAGGATTTTCCTCCTCCTCATCGTTGCCATCAACATCGCTTTGTGAGGCTTTGTTGCTGAATGCAATTGTATTCGGGTTAAGCCCGATGTTGTTCAGACGGAACAGGAGTTGTCCTTGTTGGTTGAAACAAAGCAAGTCGCCATAGGTGGTGTAATCACGGGCTTCGGTGATATATACATTGTTGCTGTAAGGATTGATGTTGATGCCGTATGGCGTCTTTATCACTGTTCCGTCAGTTATGAAATTCTCACGGATTGTCTTTTCTGTTTTCAGATTGAACATCTTGATAGAAGAGGTCTGTGTGATATAATTGTAATTGTATAGATAGGCAATCTCTCCATCGATGGCAAAGTTTTGTACTTTCTCGTTAGATTGAGTAACTTTGTTTGTCCGGCAGTCTATCTTGACGAAGTTATAATTGCCGGCTTCTACATCTTCGCCACGGGTGGCAACATAAACGGTTTCGTCTGGACCTGCTACTATCTTACCGGGATTCGGACCTACTGTTAGTTTGCTAATTTCTTTAAATGTGGCAATATCGACAACAGATACCGTGTTGTCTACCCTCAGTCCTGATGAATAGTCCAACCCACCGGAATTGGAAATATACAACTTTTCGTTTTGTACACAAATACCGTCGGGGTTACGTCCCACTGATGTGATAGCTTCTATGGATAGGGAGGTTGTGTCTATACGTGCAACGGTTCCATCGTATGAACATACGTATGCCTTTTCTTTGTGAAAAGCGATGTAGCGTGGTTGACGGGAACTTCCGTTTTCTGCCAACATCTGAATCTGTTTCAATGAGCTTCCCGTACGAAAGTCTATCACTTCTACCGTACTGGAGATATTGACTATCACATATATCTTGTTTCCGTAGATAGCCATGTCGTTGGCTGTATCTCCTAGTCCCCGGCGGTTGACTGCTTTGAAATAGTCACGAATCATTTGCCGGTTGCCGAAAGAAAAACGTGCCAGCGAGCTATTGTTCTGATTGAACAGTCCTTCGCATAATACATATAATTCGGCGGTAGCCGTTTCTGTCGGGTCGCCTATAATGCCTGATGTGAAGGGTTTGTCCTCCATATCATCACATGCCACGAATAAGATTATGAATGGCAGCCAGCACGAGAATATGTATATTAGTTCCTTTTTCACGTCAATATCTTACTTTGTAATAGTTAATATCTTATTTTTATTGTCGCCCTTACGGATCGTCCGGGCATTGGGAAATATTTCACAATCTCGTAATTCTTATCCAGCAGGTTCAATACTTCCAAGCTGAAAGAGGTTGTGATTTTTCGGATCTGAAAGTCACGACTTGCCGAAATGCTATGGTCGCTATAACTATCCAATCGGTTTTCGGCAATGTTTTGTCCTAAAGCATAGCGCTTTCCGGAAAAAAGGAATGAATAAGACAGATTGATCCACGGTGTTTCGACGCCTGCCTGTCCCGAAGCGGAGACGCGGGGAGTGTAGGCTATTTGATGTTTGTATGTCGATTCATACGTGTTCGGATCGGGCGGGGTGACATCTAACGCTCGTTGGTATGTGTAGTTACCCGAGAGGTTGATGCGTATTTTATCCCAAGGTTGGAGGGACAGGCTTCCTGTGGCATCAATGCCTTTGATATCAACTTCACCCAAGTTCTTCATGCTCCATACGGCAAGGTTCTTGGTAGGGTAGGCGATGATTTTATCTGTCACCTTGTTATAATAAGCGTCAATGGTTGCTGACAGATAGGGTAGGAACGGGCATACATTTTTATTGTATGTCAGTCCGATGTTGTATTGTTTTGCCTTTTCCGGCTTTAGCTGGGTGTTGCCTACTTCTTCGTAATATAAGTCGTTGAAACTTGCCAGACGGAAAATGTCTTTATAGAAGAAGCGGACACGGAATTCTTCATGTCGGAAAGGTTTGAATGCGGCACTTACATAAGGGGTTAGCTTACGGTGATTGCCGGCACTACCGCCTTTTTTCACATCTTCATTGATAACGGTTGCCAATGCGGATGCGGAGATTGTTAACCAGTCATTTACGTATTTTCCGGCGAATGCTGTCAACCATGAGTAACGCGTGGGGTGTACAAAGTTGGCGAGATCGGCGTTCATGGTGTTGATGCTTCCGTCTGTGGAAAGTGAGAAAGAAAGGTTGCTCAACAGTCTGTATAGTACAGAAGCGGAAAGATAATATTCCTGCTGGTAATAGCTGTTTTCCGTTTTCTTAAAAGAGTTCTTGGTATCGGGGTCCAGATAACGTTGATAGCTCCAATTCCACTTGGCAGAGGTTTGGAACACCCATTGCTGGCTGAATTCTTTTTTGTATTGACTTTGTATGAATGTATTTTTATCCCACAAATGTTGTGTGGAATGGTCGTTATAGAAGGTTGTAGCTTTGGGTAGTCCCCGGGAGGACTGAAAGTAGTAGCCTTTCAATCGCCATTGTTCTTTATCGGAGAAGTTGCCGTAAAGTCCGGCTTCGGCACGGAATGTCTGTACGTCTGTATTCTTTCGTTTTTCACGTGAGGACAGGTCTTCTGCCGCATTTCCATAATGTAATGTGTACGGATAATGTCCGTCGGAGGACATCCATTCGCCATTGGCTGACATGCTCCATGTTTTATTGAATTGTTGTTCCAGTAGCAGGGAGGGATTGATTAATCCCCAGGAGCCGGTTTTGAAAGCTCCGGCTATGTTGGTCTTTTTGCCTTTGGTGAATAGCGGCGTGAGTGTCTGTATATTCAATATGCCTGCTGACGCGAAGAAGCGGGCAGGTTGGAAGATGTTATCGCTTTGTCCGTTGTTTAGAGAAAGGCGGTCTACGTTGTCGAGCGAGAAACGCCCGATATCTATTTGTCCGGTTTGGCAGTCGGTTAGGGTGATTCCGTCATAGCCGACGGCGGTATGTTGGGCTCCCAGGCTTCGTATGGATACTGTTTTCAGTCCGCCGATACCTCCGTAATCTTTTACGGTCACTCCGGCAAAGTGTTTCACCGCGTCGGAAACTTGCAGGGCGTGCAGGTTTTTCAGGGCATCTTTGGAGAAGACTTGCAGGGGAGCGGTTGAGCGTATTTCGCGGGTCTGGTAGATATCTGATACTGTTATTTCGGGAATGAAGTATGTATGTGTCGTATCTACCTTTTGCTGTTGTGCAAAAAGTGATATAGATAAGAGTTGGCAGCTAAATACTGCAAAGATCACTTTATTAAATGTTCTTTTTTTCATTTATTTCTTTTTCAGTCTGTTGTTGGTTAAAAGTGTCCGGGCGAAATCCCTTCGACCGGACACGCATAAATAAACTTGGCAGAGTTTATCCGTTTTAACACACTTTCTCTGAATCAGAGTGATGAATGAAATGATAGACGACTTGTCCGGTTCATTAGACTCAACGCTTTTTCCTCGAAAGCAGTGAAACTTATTTGCATGGCAGGTCTTCTGACTTGTTCCTGTTACAAACGCCTTCCCGGATTGGTTTCCAGTGGCAATGAGTGAATTGCTTGTAACTTGGTATGGAACTTACAGCAGCGGGACTGTTCAGGACTTGCACCTGATTCCCTTTTAATTGCTTCCCCCGCATGGGAGTCGCAAACCAATGCGCGGCAAAGATAGGGAGTTTATTTGTTTTTTCCAAAGGGATGTTCTTTTTCTTTCGTCTTGATACGAAAGAGAAAGAACCAAAAAGAAAGGATCAAGGCTGCTTATTGTTCGCTTTTTATTAACAGGTATTCTTCAACGGCTTGTGCGGTGGCGTCTTTTAGGAGTACAGTCTTTTCCTTGTTGAGAAGGTAGAGGGTGGGGATTGCCTTCAAGTCATATAGTTGTTGCTCTTTGATGGCGAATTTCTTGTCGTATCCGTTGATCCATTCTTGGGGGAATTCATTTAGGTGTTTTCTCCATTCGTCCAGCTCTTCGTCGGGATAGATGGAGAGGACAGTAAGTCTCTTTTGTTCCAGAAGTTGATTGATGATAGGGGCATTTCTCAGGGCGTCTATCGTTTCTGTACAGGCATGACAGCCGGGGTTGTTAATGAATAGGAGGATGTACTCTGCTTGCAGTTGGTAGAGGGAACCTTGTGCGCCGGAGGCTAATGTGTAGTTGAAGTTCAGGGCTTTGGTGCCGATACGGTTTTTCTGGGCTAATTCCCGGCGGGCTTTGGGACGTACTTTCTCTATTTCTTCTAACAGAGGGGAATCCAACATGGCGTCTAATACGGGAATGTAGAATTCTTCGTTACGCATGGGGGAGTTAGGGTCATATAGATATTTATCTGCCAGGTCGGTGATGTAGGTGAATACTTTTTTGTCTATGTTTGTTCGCTCGATTGTTTTCCGCATGGCTTCTTGTGCGGTTTCCAAAGGGACGTGGTTTAGTATGTCGCAATAGTCTGCCCAGGCTTGTTCGGTCACTTCGGGGTGGTGGATGTAATTGGTGTCGGCGAAATTGATGTTATCCCAATAGTGTTTTACTAGAAAATCTGCTCGTTGTTCGGGAGCTGTCATCATTGCGGGGATGGCAGGCAGGGTGATGGATTTAATAGTGTCCTGTATGGTTTCGTTTGTACTTTGGCTGGAGGCATTCCCGTTTTTGCATGAGCACAACAAGAGGAAGCATAAAACGGGAATAATATTTATGTTCATTTTCATAATTTGTTTTTTTACTTTGAAAGCAAAGGTAATTTCCTTTTTCCTTTATACAAAATAATCCTTTCTTTTTCTACCTTTCTCTAGGAAAAAACGCTCGCTATTTGTTATCTTTGTTAGCGAGATATAATAGAAGTGTTTGACTATAGAAACTACAAATAATGATAAAAATTGACTTAAAACGGCATCGGAAGGAAATAATAGGATCGGTTGTGGTACTGTTAGTTCTGCTTGGCAGTATGTCTGTGTTTAAATATACTTCATTCAATTCCGGTTTTGAGATTGTAGACGATCTGGGAGGGAATATATTTCCTTCGGCGATTCTGTCTGTTGCCACCACCGATGCACAAGTGATTGTTCCGTCGGATTCAACGTGTTTGGGGAATCCGAAGTCGTGTATTGCCGTTCGGCTGAAATCGAAGACAGCTTATAGTCGTGTGCGGATTGAAGTAGCCGAAACGCCTTTTTTCTCCCGCTCGGTGTCGGAATTTGTATTAAACAAGCCTAGGACGGAATATACGATTTATCCTGATATTATCTGGAATTACGAGGCACTGAAAAATGAGGTGCAGGCAGAGCCGGTAAGCGTAGCTATCACAGTGGAGATGAACGGAAAAGATTTGGGACAACGGGTACGTACTTTTTCAGTGCGTAGTATCAATGAGTGTCTGTTGGGATATGTGGCTAACGGGACTAAATTTCATGATACCGGTATTTTCTTTGCGGCTTATGTCAATGAAGAGAATCCGATGATCGATCAGTTGCTTCGCGAGGCATTGGATACTCGGATTGTTAATCGTTTTCTCGGTTATCAGAGTAAGGCTAAAGGGGCAGTAGACAAGCAGGTATATGCCCTTTGGAATATATTGCAGAAACGTAAATTCCGTTATAGTTCTGTTTCCAATACCAGCCTTTCGAGCAATGTTGTTTTCTCGCAGCGCGTCCGTACGTTTGATGATGCACTGGAATCTTCACAGGTTAATTGTGTGGATGGGAGTGTGTTGTTTGCGTCGTTGCTTCGCGCCATTAATATTGATCCTATCCTGGTACGTACACCGGGGCACATGTTTGTAGGATACTATACGGATAATTCGCACACGGATAAAAACTTCCTGGAGACAACAATGATTGGTGATGTCGATCTGGATGATTTTTTCCCGGATGAACAATTGGACTCTACAATGGTAGGCAAATCGCAGAATGAGATGTCGTTACTGACTTTCGAGAAATCGAAACAATATGCTAATAAGAAGTATAAGGAGAACGAAGAAGGAATCCATTCCGGAAAGTTGAATTATATGTTTTTGGAGATTTCTAAAGAAGTGAGGAGGAAAATACAGCCGATAGGTAAATGATATTCGTTTTTAATTCGTATTTTTGCCCAAGTAATCATTTTAATATAAAAGGATGCAAGGCAAGAAATTTATCTCTCCCGGAGCATGGTTTTCTATGAACTATCCATCAGACTGGAATGAGTTTGAAGATGGCGAAGGCTCTTTTCTTTTCTATAATCCCGATGTATGGACGGGAAATTTTCGTATATCCGCATTTAAAGGAAAAGCCGGTTATGGTAAAGACGTCATCCGGCAGGAACTGAAAGAGAACGATTCGGCTTCGTTGGTGAAAGTCGGCACATGGGAATGTGCGTATAGCAAGGAAATGTTTCAGGAAGAGGGAACTTATTATACTTCCCATTTGTGGATTACAGGAGCTGACGATATTGCTTTCGAATGTTCCTTCACCGTACCTAAAGGTGGAGTTGTGAAGGAGGCGGAAGATGTAATCGCTACTTTGGAGGTACGCAAAGAAGGACAGAAGTATCCTGCTGAATTGATCCCGGTCCGTCTTTCTGAAATCTATTTGATTAATGAAGCGTACGAATGGGTAGTATCTACCGTGAAGCAGGAATTGAAAAAAGATTTTCAGGGAATAGAAGAAGATCTGGAGAAACTTCAGCAAGTGATTAATAGCGGTAAGATTGGCTCGAAAAAGAAAGAAGAATGGTTGGCAATCGGCATCA
>ERZ777011.2829-NODE-2829-length-12527-cov-3.520686_pt1 | contig 12527 bp, 8 predicted proteins | sample MGYA00374964_ERZ777011 | MGnify/ENA primary metagenome ERZ777011 (study PRJEB29310, sample SAMD00008975) | mouse gut metagenome | study: EMG produced TPA metagenomics assembly of the Metagenome analysis of fecal microbiota from mouse which was promoted...
AGGCCAAGGCAGAGATTGAGAAGACCCTGGACACGATCAACGGTGCCTTTGTGGAGCTGTTGGGCAGGATGCACAGGGATACGGCCTATGATGTGACCACGGATGCCCAGGTGCTGCAGACCATGTTGGCACAGGAAGGGCTGGCGGGACAGGATGTTTTTGCAAGGGTGAAATAGACAGGTATATAGATTATTTATACATAACACAAGGAGGCTATAGATGAACGATCTGGATGAAATGCTGAAAGAGGCACCTACACTGACCTTTGAGCCGGTGGTGGACACAAAGCCGCAGCTGCCTGCGGAGACGGCGGAGGGCGGAGTTCCCGCAGAGCAGGGCGGAGAGGAGATGGAGGTCAGGCTTACACCGGAAGAGCAGAAAATGGTGGATGACTTTGCCGAAAAGATTGATATTACCAATACCCAGCAGGTACTTCAGTATGGTGCGGGCTGTCAGAAGAAGATAGCGGATTTCTCCGAGACGGCCCTGGGAAACGTCCGCACAAAGGATATGGGCGAGGTGGGAGAGATGCTGACCAGGGTAGTCTCCGAGCTGCGGTCCATTGAGGACGAGGAGGAGACGAAGGGCTTTTTCGGAATGTTTAAGAAAAAGGCCAACCAGCTGTCGGACATGAAGGCAAAGTATGACAGGGCGGAGGTCAACGTCAACAAGATCAGCAGCGCGCTGGAGGCCCATCAGGTCACGCTGTTAAAGGATGTGGCCATGCTGGATAAGATGTACGAGCTGAATCTGAATTATTTTAAGGAGCTGTCCATGTACATTCTTGCCGGCAAGAAGAAGCTGAAGGAGGCCCAGGAGGTCCATCTTCCGGAGCTGGTGGCAAAGGCGGAGCAGAGCAGGCTGCCGGAGGATACCCAGGCTGCCAGGGATTATGCGGAAATGTGCAACCGCTTTGAAAAGAAGATCTATGATCTGGAACTGACGAGGACGGTATCCTTGCAGATGGCGCCTCAGATCCGTCTGATCCAGAACAACGATACGGTGATGAGCGATAAGATTCAGTCTACGCTGGTGAATACCATTCCTCTGTGGAAGAGCCAGATGGTGATCGCCATCGGCCTGGATCATTCAACCGATGCCGCAAGGGCCCAGCGTGAGGTCAGCAATATGACAAACGAGCTGCTGAAAAGGAATGCCGAGGCCCTGAAGGTGGCTACGGTGGAGACGGCCAGGGAGAGTGAGCGGGGCATTGTGGATATTGAGACCCTGAAGACTACCAACCAGACCCTGATTAATACCCTGGACGAGGTGTTAAAAATCCAGCAGGAGGGCAGGGAAAAGCGAAGGAGTGCGGAGATGGAGCTGCAGAAGCTGGAGAATGACATGCGGGATAAGCTTCTGGAGCTGAGCAGCCGGCCCGTGCAGAACGGGAATTAGGGTGCCGGCAGCGGATGCCGGGAATGGGAGCCGCCGGCCGTCTGCGCCGGAATGGAAGCGGCCGGTTGAGGAATGATTCGGCAAAATCGAGGAGAGGATGAAATGGAAGTATTATACAGCAGTACAAGAGGCGGAGGCAGCCGGGTGAAGGCATCGGAGGCCATATTGAAGGGGCTGGCTGATGACGGGGGCCTGTTTGTTCCCGATCATATTCCGGCGCTGGATAAGAGTCTGGAGGAATTGGCCGGTATGGATTACCGCCAGGTGGCATATGAGGTGATGAAGCTGTTTCTCACGGATTTTACGGAGGAGGAGCTGAAGGATTGTATTGCCAGGGCTTATGATTCCAAATTTGACACCGGGGAGATTGCGCCGCTGGCAGAAGCGGGAGGGGCTTATTATCTGGAGTTGTTCCACGGCGCCACCATTGCCTTTAAGGATATGGCGCTGTCTATCCTGCCCCATTTGATGACCACATCTGCCAGGAAGAACCAGATAAAGAATGAGATTGTCATTCTGACGGCTACCTCCGGGGATACGGGGAAGGCGGCGCTGGCCGGCTTTGCGGACGTGGAGGGGACCCGGATCATTGTGTTTTATCCCAAAAACGGCGTCAGCCCCATCCAGGAGAAGCAGATGGTGACCCAGAAGGGAAGCAACACCCTTGTGGTGGGAATCCACGGCAATTTTGACGACGCGCAGACGGGGGTCAAGAAATTGTTTTCCGACAGGGAGCTGGCCGCCGGGCTGGACAGGAAGGGCTTTCAGTTTTCCTCTGCAAATTCTATCAATATTGGCAGGCTGGTGCCTCAGATCTGTTATTATGTGTATGCTTATGCTGCTTTGCTCCGGGAGGGGAAAGCAGCCCCCGGAGAGAAGATCAACGTGGTAGTACCCACGGGCAATTTCGGAAATATTCTGGCGGCGTTTTACGGGAAGAATATGGGGCTTCCCATCGGCAGGCTGATCTGTGCTTCCAACGAGAACAGAGTGCTCTATGACTTCTTCCGTACCGGTTCCTATGACAGGAACAGGGAATTTGTGCTGACCAGCTCGCCTTCCATGGATATTCTGATTTCCAGCAATCTGGAGCGTCTGATTTACCGGATCGCGGGGAATGACGGGGACAGGAACCGGGAGCTGATGACAGCGCTTACCACCCGGGGGAAATATGAAATTACCGGCGAAATGAAGGCGGCGCTCTCCGATTTTTACGGGGCTTATGCCGACGAGAAGGAGACGGCAGCGGAGATCCGGCGTCTGTATGAGTCCTGCGGATACGTGATTGATACACACACGGCGGTAGCCAGCGCGGTCTGCCAGAAATACAGGAAGGAGACCGGGGATCAGACAAAGACCGTGATTGCTTCTACCGCAAGTCCTTTTAAGTTTACCAGGAGTGTGATGAATGCCATCGACGCCAAATACGATTCCATGGGGGATTTTGAGCTGGTGGATGAGCTTTCCCGGTTGGCAAACGTGGCGGTGCCCCCTGCCATAGAGGAGATCCGGACGGCTCCGGTACTGCATCAGAAGCAATGCGAGGTGGAGGAAATGAAGGACGTGGTACTGGATTTCCTGGCGTAATCCTGGCGGCAATCCTTCCCAAGCGTGACCTTTGCGCTTTGGTTCCACGGATTGGTTTGTGCTGCCGTTGGCGGCATGTCTGGAAGTTGGATAAAAATCAGCAAGGCACACGGGGCTTCCGAAAGGGATTCCCGTGTGCCTTTGAAATTGCAGCCGAAAGTCCCGCTAAATTGCAGGGAAACGCAATGTTGGCTTCGCGGCAGGGGCGCCGGAACCGTAACGCTAAAACTTTTCTAAAGTGGAGAAACACTACTTTACGGATAGACAAATTCATGCTAGAATTATAAGCAGTAAATTTTTTGAAATTTACAATCAGAATCATGGAAGAGAGGTAAAAGATATGGCAGTGATCGATTTGAGCAAGTACGGCATTACCGGAGTCAAGGAGGTCGTACACAATCCTTCTTTCGAAATGTTATTCGAGGAGGAGACAAAGCCCGGCCTGGAAGGCTTTGAAAAAGGTCAGGTAACGGAGCTTGGCGCGGTGAACGTTATGACCGGTATCTATACCGGACGTTCTCCGAAAGATAAGTACATCGTAATGGATGAGAATTCCAAGGGCACTGTCTGGTGGACTTCCGATGAGTACAAGAATGACAACCATCCCATGTCAGAGGATACCTGGGCAAAGGTGAAGGAGATCGCAAAGAAGGAGCTTTGCGACAAGAGACTGTTTGTTGTGGACGCTTTCTGCGGTGCCAACAAGGATACCCGCATGGCGGTTCGCTTTATCATGGAGGTTGCATGGCAGGCTCACTTTATTAAGAACATGTTCATCCAGCCTACGGCAGAGGAGCTGGAGAGCTTTGAGCCGGATTTTGTTGTTTATAACGCTTCCAAGGCGAAGGTTGACAATTACAAGGAGCTGAACCTGAATTCCGAGACCTGTGTGGCCTTCAATATTTCCAGCCGTGAGCAGGTTATCATTAATACCTGGTACGGCGGAGAGATGAAGAAGGGCATGTTCTCCATGATGAATTACTATCTGCCTTTGAAGGGGATTGCTTCCATGCACTGTTCCGCAAATACGGATATGAACGGTGAGAATACCGCAATCTTCTTCGGACTTTCCGGAACCGGCAAGACCACCCTTTCCACGGATCCCAAGAGACTGCTGATCGGTGATGACGAGCACGGCTGGGATGACAATGGCGTGTTCAATTTTGAAGGCGGCTGCTATGCAAAGGTAATTAATCTGGACAAGGATTCCGAGCCCGATATTTACAATGCCATCAAGCGGGATGCTCTGCTGGAGAACGTTACCGTGGACGGCGCAGGCAAGATTGACTTCAATGATAAGAGCGTAACGGAGAATACCCGTGTATCTTATCCCATTACTCATATCCAGAATATTGTACGTCCCGTTTCTTCCGCGCCGGCTGCGAAGAACGTGATCTTCCTTTCCGCGGATGCGTTCGGTGTGCTGCCTCCCGTGTCTATCCTGACACCCGAGCAGACCCAGTATTATTTCCTGTCCGGCTTTACGGCCAAGCTGGCAGGTACAGAGCGTGGAATTACCGAGCCTACACCTACTTTCTCGGCCTGCTTCGGTCAGGCATTCCTGGAGCTGCATCCTACCAAGTATGCGGAGGAGCTGGTGAAGAGAATGCAGAAGAGCGGTGCGAAGGCATACCTGGTAAATACAGGATGGAACGGTACCGGAAAGCGTATTTCCATCAAGGATACCCGCGGTATCATCGACGCGATCTTAAGCGGTGCCATCAACAATGCACCTACCAAGAAGCTTCCGATCTTTGATTTTGAGATCCCTACCGAGCTGACCGGTGTAGATACCGGTATTCTGGATCCCCGCGATACCTATGCAAATGTAGCTGACTGGGAGACCAAGGCAAACGATCTGGCAGGCAGGTTTGTCAAGAACTTTGCAAAGTATGAGGGCAATGATGCCGGCAAGGCTCTGGTTGCTGCAGGACCCAAGGCCTGAGGCAGCATGAGCCGGCAGGTTCCCTGCTAAGGAATGAAGGTTGTGCCCTGGCTGCGGCTGTTCCCCAAAGGGCGGCCGCGGCGGAAAACAGCATATGACAACGGACAAGACGGCGGAGCATTATGCTCCGCCGCACTGGTATGGGGGATCCGGATTTCCGACGGCAAGGCGTTGGGGAAGAGGGCAGAATGGAGAGGAATATGACAATACAGGAAATGATGGCGCATGTGGATCATACGCAGCTGAAGGCTTTTGCCACATGGGAAGATATTGCACGTCTGTGCGGGGAGGCCATTGAATATGGCACTGCCAGTGTCTGTGTACCGCCTGCGTATATAGGAAGGATACACGACACCTACGGGGACAGGGTCAATATTTGTACCGTGGTGGGATTCCCGCTGGGATACAGTGTCACGGAGGCTAAAATTGCCGAGGTCAGGAAAGCTTTGGCGGAGGGCTGTAATGAGATTGATATGGTAGTCAATATCGGGGACGTGAAGAACGGGCAGTTTGACAAGGTGGAGGAAGAGATTCACAGAATCAAAGAAGAATGCGGCAGCCACATTTTAAAGGTTATTATTGAAACCTGTTATCTGACAGAGGAAGAAAAGATCGCCCTGTGCAGGGCAGTGACCAACGGGGGGGCGGATTATATCAAGACCTCCACCGGCTTTGGCACCGGCGGGGCTGTAAGGGAGGACGTGGAGCTTTTCAAAAAGCATATCGGGCCCGGCGTGAAGATCAAGGCGGCGGGAGGTATTTCTACGGCAAAAGATCTGGAAATGTTTCTGGAGCTGGGCTGTGACCGGGTGGGAACCTCAAGGTGCAGGGAAATATTCGAGAAGTATAAAGAAAATGAAGATTTTCCGAGGAAGCGCTGACGAAATCATCGCTTCCTCAGAGCCTCCGGCGGCATTCGGGAAGTGTAAAAATATGCAATATAAGCGGTAGAAGGGGCGGAACCGGCAGCGCTTGCCGCCGGTGGGGACGCCGGACTGCTATCAAAAAGGGGGAACCGACATGGAGAATAAGGTGATTCAGGAAAGGCTGGCCGCGCTGCGGACGGCAATGGCCGGGGAGGGCATCGATTTTTACATGATGCCTACCGCGGATTTCCATAATTCCGAATATGTAAACGACTATTTTAAGGTAAGAGAGTATTTCTGTAATTTCTCCGGCTCCAACGGCACACTGCTGGTGTGGCAGGAGGGGGCAGGGCTTTGGACGGACGGCAGGTACTTTATCCAGGCGGAAAAGGAGCTGGCGGGTACCACGGTGGAGCTGTTCCGCATGCAGGATGAGGGTGTGCCCACCCTTCTGGAATTTTTGCAGCAGAATATGAAACCGGGGCAGACCCTTGGCTTTGACGGCAGGGTGGTGCCTATGTCCCAGGGAATCAGCTATGAGAAAAAGCTGGAAGAAAACAAATTCGTCTATGAGCGGGATCTGGCAGAAGCAATCTGGACGGATCGGCCGAAATTCCCGGTTCTGGACGAAAAGCTGGCAGGGAAGAGCTTTGAAGAGAAGCGGGCAGAAGTGATGAAGAAGGTGCAGGAGGAAGGCGCCGACAGTCTGCTTCTCACCAAGCTGGACGACATTATGTGGCTCTTTAATATCAGGGGTTGCGACGTGGAGTGCAATCCCGTGGCCATGTCCTATGCCTGGCTCACAGAGAAGGAGACGGTGCTGTTTATCCAGGACGAGGCCCTGGACGAAACAGTCAGGACCTATCTTGCGGCGAAGCAGGCGGAGGTGAAGGAGTACGGTACGGCGGTGGAATATCTGAAGGGGCTGCCTTCAGGCCGGAAGGTGCTGATGGATAAGAGGCATTGCAGCTATGCCCTTTACAAGGTGATGGACGGCAGGCAGACCGTAGTGGAGAAAAACAATCCCACAGAGCTGCTGAAGGCAGTGAAAAATCCCACGGAGCTTGCCAATATGGAGCAGGTCTATTTAAAGGACAGCGTGGCGCTGACGAAATTTATTTACTGGCTGAAGACAACCATCGGCAAAGAGGAAATCACGGAGATCACGGCAGCGGATAAGCTGGAAGCTCTCCGCAGGGAGATTCCCGAGTGTATTGACCTGTCTTTTCCTTCTATTTCCGCGTACGGTGCCAATGCGGCTATGATGCACTATGAGCCTGTGCCGGAGAATCATGCGGTATTAAAGCCGGAGGGCCTTTATCTGATCGATTCCGGAGGGCAGTATCTGGGGGGCACCACGGATGTCACCAGGACAATTGCCCTGGGGCCGGTGCCGGAGGAGCAAAAGCTGCATTATACCATGGTTGCGGCGGCTATGCTGCAGCTGACCCATGCACGGTTCCTGTACGGCTGTACCGGGAGAAACCTTGATATTCTGGCCAGACAGCCTATCTGGAATATGGCTCTGGATTATAAATGCGGAACGGGACATGGCGTGGGTTACATTCTGAATGTACATGAAGGTCCCCAGAGCCTGCGTTGGAGGTATATGGAAGGGCAGCCGGAAAGTGTGATCGAGGCGGGGATGGACGTAACCAATGAGCCGGGGATCTATATCGAGGGCAGCCACGGAATCCGTATTGAGAACGTGATGGTGGCTGAGAATGATACGAAGAATGAATACGGACAATTCATGCACTTTAAGACCCTGACCTGGGTACCCATCGACATGGATGCCATTGAAATGAAGCATTTAAATGAGGTACAGCGCTGTTATCTGGCGTCTTACCAGCAGGAGGTCTGCCGGAGAATTTCGCCGTATCTGACGCCGGAGGAAGCGGAATGGCTTAAAAGGGAGACGGAAGTCTCCGGACATGGAAATCCATAGGGCAAGGAAGTCCATAGGAAAAGGACGTCCATAGGGCATGGACGTCCTTCGGGCAGCGGCGCTTCCCCCCGGCGGAAACGAAGGGTCTGTTTAAGCAGGGCCTGCTTTAAGGCGTAACATCCCTGCTGTAAAGCTCAGTACCGTCTGCGGAGTAGAAGACGAAGCGCACGGCATCCAGCTGCAGGCCGTGTTCCTCTGCAAACAGGGTAAACATTGTGTGGACAGAGTCCGTATTGGCGTCTACCATGGCGTCAAAAGCCGTGCTCCGTTCTTCTTCCGTAAAGTCGGAGAAGGAACGGCCGGCGGGAAGGTAATACTGATAGATCAAGGTGTTTCCGTCCATGGCGAAGGAAACGGTAATACCGGTGGAAGCAAGCAGATGATTGATGGCTTCCACCGTTTCCGCTGCCTCGGCAGAATCCATCCACTCCTGCAGGCTTTCGCCGGGATTTTCAGGCAGGCCGGAGCTGCCGGTGGGCTGGGAAGGATCAAGATCCTCCGTAACGTCCAAAGAGTAAACAAGGGAGCCGTCGGCAGCCAGGTAGTTCAGGCGTATGAGTGCTGCCGGAATCCCACAGGACCGGTATACGGTTATATCATTTTGTGTACTTAAGATAAGCATTTCCAGGTTTGATTCCAGATTGGCAGCAATGGCGGCGTTATCCAGAATTTCTCCATACTGGTAAGTGTATATGATTGTATCCGGCTCTTCGACACTGATAGAACAGGTTCGGAATACCTCGAATCCGATCAGTTCGTTCAGCTCTTGAACGAATTGATTCACCAGGTCTTCCGCCATAACCCTGACATCGCTGTTGTAAAATTCCGTCATGGTAGAAAATGTGTCGATAGAGAGGTCATCAAGAGTTCCGTTGAAAAGATCTTCCAGAGTATAGGAGCCGGAAGAGGGGGTGCTGCCTGTGCCGGGAACAACTGCCCCATCCTGACCATAATTGCCCACACCGGATCCGTCCGGAGTATACAGAGAAGAATTGTCACCGATGCCGGGGATATTAGGTGTATTGGGGGAAGAAGCATCATCTGTGCCAGAGGTGCCCGGTGTGTTTTGGGAAGGGTCGTCTGCCGCGTCGGAAGTGTCTGTCTGGTCCTGAGAGGAGCCGCTTGCCGCCGCTGCCTTGTCGCCGCATGCAGCAGTACTCAGTACGAGCAGCAGAAGAAGGAATAGGGAAATACTTTTCTTTAAGGTTTTCATGAATTTGTGCCTCCGTTTTTAGCAAAGCCGATATATCAGGCACTGCAATTATAGCACGAATCAACGGAAGTGGCAACTATCCCGGAAGCCCGGCGGGGCGATTTTTCACTGTGCTGATTTTTAACTGTTGTGTAACATGAAAATATTTCTATTGTAAACACCGGGGGAATGAGCTATAATATAAATAACCTGAAGTGCTCGATAACTCTTGTTTATTTTTGAACCTACATTACTTTAAACGGGATTCCTATATCGCCAGGCGGCTGTCAGGCCCTCACTCTTTACGAGGATCGGAAGGGAAGGCAAAAGTGTGGCTGCGGTCACCCACCTAGCATTGCTAGGAGTCAAAAAACAAGGGGCGGCATCTTCGGGTAATTGCAAACAAGTTTGCTACACAAAAGAAAAGAGCAGCCCCTGTAAGGCTGCTCTTTTGCAATGTCCGCTGAAAGCGGACATTGGGTGCTGGAAGCGGACATTGGGTGCTGAAAGGGGACGTTGGGTGTGGGAATTGTGCCTGCTCCTGCAGGGGAGGGGATTATGCGGGAAAGGAATGGGGGATCAATGTGAAAAAAAACCGGTTTCACTTAAACAGGTCCCAGCGGATGCAGATGAAAGCATTTCTCTGCCTGCTGGGCTTTCTGCTGATGATACTGTTGCTGGCGGGAAAGCTGATCGGGATGCTGCTACACGGAGGTGAACCGCTGCAGGAGGAGGTTCCGCCGGAAGAGCCGCATATTCCCGTGGTGGAAATAATACATAATATATGGATCCTGGAGGAAAATGAGGAGGGTATCCTGGTCTTTCGGGACGGCGCGAGAGAAAGACTCGGCTGGGGCAATACCGGGGAAGAAGGGCAGGGGTACCGCCCGGGGGAGCCGGTACGGGAGCAAATCGCCGATGTGACCTTGACGGATGGTCTTGTCACGGAAATCAGGCTGAAAAAGGATAAGATCAACGGAAGAATCTTAAGCGTAGACGAAACGGGCGTGGAGGTGGAGGGTTATGGGAAGCTGCCTCTGGCGGCAGACTGCAGAGGGTATCGGCTTTATGACAGCCTGGAGATGTGTACCGCCGGGGACATCCGCATCGGATATGATTTTACGGACCTGTGCCTGGAAGACGGAAAAATCTGCGGGATTCTCCTGGCAAAGGAGGAGGCCATGGATTACATACGGGTCCTGGTGAAGGCCGCGGATTATTCGGGATTGCTTCATGAGGGGCCGGTGATCACGGCGGATACGGATTTCACCATCACCTATGGCAGCAACGACGACAGGAAAACGGAGCCCCATCAGGCAGGGGAGGAGATTACGTTTGCAGGGGACAGTCCTTACTTTGAAAGCGGCAGGGTTTCCGTGGTACCTGATGTACTGACAGGAAAGGTAATCTTAAAAAATGTGAACCGCAGCCAGGGAATTCCCTCATACCGCGGCAGGATGGAGCTGCTGCAGACGGAGGAGGGGATTGCGGTCATTAACGAGGTGCTGCTGGAGGAATATTTATACAGCGTAGTGCCCAGTGAGATGCCGGCGGGGTATCCGGCAGAGGCGCTGAAGGCCCAGGCTATCTGTGCCAGGACCTATGCTTACGGCCATATGGAGCATGCGGGTTACCCGCAGTATGGAGCCCATGTGGACGACAGCACCTCCTACCAGGTTTATAATAATATTCTGGAGCAGGAGAGCACCACCACGGCGGTGAAGGAGACTTACGGGCAGCTGCTCTGTACGGCGGAGGGAGCCCTGGCGGGGACCTATTATTATTCCACCTCCTGCGGGATGGGAAGCGACGCCAATGTGTGGAAGACGGCAGCGGCTCCCCTGATTACCTATCTGCGGGCGAAGCCCCTGAGCAAGGCTGCCATGGCGGCAGCGCTGGCGGAGACTTCATCATCCGGGGGCTCCGAAGCTTTGGGAGAATCCGGCGGGGAAGGCGGCGAGGGGCCGGGAGACCCGGGGGAGGCCCTTCGGGAGGAAAGTGCCTTTGCGGAATTTATCCTGTCAAAGAATGCGGATGATTTCGAGGCGGACGAGAGCTGGTACCGCTGGACTTATGAGGTGAAGCAGCTGGACGGGGATCGTATGCTGGAGACCCTGAGGAAACGGTATGACGCTAATAGTGCTTTGGTTCTGACCTTGAAGGACGGGGAGTATGTGAGTGAGGAGATCCGTGGCCTGGGGGATATTCGGGAGATCTACGTGGCGAAAAGAGGCGCCGGCGGCGTGGCGGACGAACTGGTGATTGAAGCGGAAAAAGGAACCTACAAGGTGATTTCCGAGCATAATATACGATATGTCCTGAATGACGGGAAAGCGTCGGTGGTGCGGCAGGACGGCAGGAAGACCGGAGCCATGGCTTTGCTGCCCAGCGGATTTTTTGTGATCTCCACTGGTAAAAAGAACGGAAATGTGATAGGATATAGTTTATCCGGCGGGGGCTTTGGCCACGGAGTGGGGATGAGCCAGAACGGAGCCAAGGAGATGGCAAAGTGCGGCTGGGCTGCCGGGGATATTTTGGCGTACTTTTATGAGGACTGCGTGACTAAATGTATCTATGAACAGGAGACGACAGGTGATTCATAAGCTGTTTCGGATCGGACAGGATTTCTCCGTCCAGATGAAAAAACAGAATATCGGTGCCCATGCGGCAAGCATTGCATTTTTCTTTTTTCTGTCTATCGTACCTATGCTGATGGTTCTCTGCATGATGATTCCGTATACGCCGCTTACAGAAGAAAACCTGGTTAAGCTGGTGGCGGATATTATTCCCGATAAGGTGGAACCGTTGGTGGAAAGCCTGATTCACGAAGTATTTGACAAGTCGGCGGGGAGCCTTTCCATTGCAGTGATCGCCACGCTCTGGTCGGCGGCAAAGGGAGTGATGGCCCTGATGCACGGCCTGAATGCGGTCAACGGCGTGGAGGAAAAGCGGAATTATTTCGTGGTACGGGGTATCGCCTGCCTGTACACGGTGGTGATGCTGGTGGTGGTGATCCTTTCCCTGTTTCTCAATGTGTTCGGCAATCAGCTGGTGAATCTGGCCCTGCACAGGATACCACAGCTGCAAAGGCTGGCGGCATTTATCATGCACTTCCGCTTTATGCTGGTCTGGGCAGTGCTGACCATGCTCTTTGCGGCAATTTACGCCTATGTGCCGGACGATAAGCTGAAATTTAAGGAGCAGATTCCCGGGGCGACTTTCGCCGCCGTGGTATGGAGCGTTTTTTCCTGGGGATTTTCCATTTATGTGGATTACAGTAATTCCTACGGTATTTACGGAAGCCTTGCCATCATTATCATTATATTGCTGTGGATGTATTTCTGCATGTATATCATTATGATCGGGGCTTATATGAACCGGTATTTCAGGCCGGTGAACCAGGTATTGGCGGGAATCGGGCGGCAGTGACGCAGTCCGGGGATATGCGGAGGAATCAGTCTCGACGTAACGGTTCAGACAGGGCACGGAACGGTTACGCTTTGGCTTGTTTATGTGACTTGCAGTGCAAGTTGGTACTGTCAAGCATTTTTGAAAATGTCCCGAAAAATTTGCAACAAAAGCCTTGGACGA
>ERZ777011.2832-NODE-2832-length-12511-cov-3.847864_pt1 | contig 12511 bp, 11 predicted proteins | sample MGYA00374964_ERZ777011 | MGnify/ENA primary metagenome ERZ777011 (study PRJEB29310, sample SAMD00008975) | mouse gut metagenome | study: EMG produced TPA metagenomics assembly of the Metagenome analysis of fecal microbiota from mouse which was promoted...
TGCCTTCACGCAAAGACTGCAGTCATTGCATAGATTCTCTCTCAGCGCATCAGGCTCTAATTCCTGTTCGCACAGAACCGCGCCCAGCCAGACCATGCTCCCGAACTCCGGCGTAATCAGCAGCGAATGCCGGCCGATCGTGCCAAGCCCGGCCGCCTGAGCCGCGTGTTTCTGTGAAATAACTGAACGCCATCTGCCCGTATTGTCATCCCGGACGCTTTCATTCGTCGGAATCGGCACACAGACAACGCCCCGTTTTTCCATCTCAATACAGAAATCAAGTGCGATGGCATCCATCTTCGGTGTGATCGAATTGCGTACTCTCGTATACGGAACCGAACTGCTGCACCGCAGCGTTCCAACGGGAAACCTGCACCCGAATGAGATAACCGATCTGCAGGACGGCATCACATCCTGCGGGTGAAATCCCTTCGGTGCATCGCCAAACCGGTCCATACACGCTATGCCGCACAGATCCGCCCCCAGCGACAGCATAAGTTCCTTGACTGCCGGACTGTCTACCCCGGAACAGGTTGATATCTTTTCGTTTACACTTTCCAATCTATCTGTCCTCACTGTCTGCACAAGTTTTTTTCTTACTATAAAGAATAGCATACTCACTGAATATATACAATTATACGGGGCACATTCCGCTACAAACAAAAAGGCTCATAAGAACAATATCCAGGAAATAAAGTCACATTTTGGCGCGTTTACAACCTGTAAAATATTGCAAGTCCGAATCGTTATCAGAAAATACAGAAAAGAAATACAAAAATGCAGAAAATTTTCTATAAATTGACAAAAAATGCACAACAATAGTATAATACAATCATTGAACTCGTGATACAAATTATTTGACAGCTATGTATTGACCGCTATGTATGAAGAAATATATTTGCACACAGCACAGAAGGATACAGGCTGTCTTTTATTATACAAAAATACAAGGTCTACATGCTGTTTTGTAAAGTATGCTGTTTATCATATTGTATGATAAACAACATTTTTTTGAGAGGTGATATACGGCGAAAACACATTGCAGGGGTATATATTCCGTCTAATAAAGTTTATAACGCGCAGTTAGACGAACATTTTAAAAGTATAGTTTGCATTAGTTAAATGTAAACCGTACCAGCGTAATTCAGGAAATGAATGTTATGTATAAGTATATGAATTTTCGGAGGCAGGTTATTGATGAACAGAAAGAAAACCGCGGTTGAGGTGTATTTATCTACGGTATTTAAATGGGGACTTATTATATTGGTGAGCGCCTGTATGTGCGCTACTGTTATGTTTAATACGGAAAAATGTTTGGATTATATCCTACAGTACCATGGCTTGCAACAATCGGTCTGGGAATAATGGATTCGTCCTTTTTTGTTATGGCAATACTGATCATAAGGTCTTCCTTTGATAAAGAGGGATTTTTAAAAGAAGGCAGATTACGAATCGGTAAGATTTTTTCAGTAGTTGTACTGGTGATTCAGTGGAATTATCTGTTGTATATGCTTCCGACCAGAACATTCTGGGGATTTTTATTCTTTTTCCTTATCCTGATGGCATTCTTTCTGGATATTAAAATGCTGCTCATAAGCGGGCTTGCCTGTATGGTTTCACTGTTTATCGGCTGGTTTGTTCGTGGCACAGACCTTCTTCCGGTTAAGGATGAACTGTTCCTTACAGATGTTATTATGTGTCTGGTTGCACTCGCGCTGTCTCTGACGGGACTGCTCATATTTGTTTTCTTTGTCGCACACTTTCTGGTGAATGCAAAGAAAGACGAACTTGAAAAGAACAACGAACATGTTACAAGTGTTCTTGCGGCAGTGCAGACATTATCCGAAAACCTGCACACAGCAGGTCTGTCACTTTCACAGGTATCGGAAAATGAGAGTACCTCTGCCGAGGAATTAGCGGCTACAAGCGAGCAGTTAGTTGAAAGCAGTAATCTTCTCAGTTCAAAGACGGACGAAAGTATGGCAAACCTCAGTGAATTGAGTGAATGGGAAAACGTAGTTGCAGATAATGTTGAAAAGGTGGAACAGGTTTCCAAAGATCTGCTGGATAAATCTGTCGAGAATGAGAAGCTTCTCAGTGACCTGCATACCATCAACGGCGAAGTGTCTGAGTCAATGAAGGCCACCACCGAAATAACCCAGCGGTTATCTGAGGCAGTACAGGAAATCGGCGTAACCTTAAATCTCATAAGTGATATTTCCAGTTCCACGAATTTACTGGCACTGAATGCGGCTATCGAGGCTGCGAGAGCAGGAGAAGCCGGCAAAGGATTTGCTGTTGTAGCAACAGAGGTAGGGAATCTGGCAAACAGCACACAGCAGTCATTGCAGGTTGTGCAATCAGTGATAGAAAGAGTACAGCAGAATGTCAAAGATATTACTGCACAGGTAAATGAAAACTCTGTAAAACTCGGTACACAAAACGAATATTTCCAGAATGTATTCCAGAGCATACAGGATATGACCGGTTTATTAAATACATCTGTGGAAACAATCAATACCATGAGCGAAGCTCACGGAAAGCAGTCGGAAGTCATTAACAAAACGATTTCCATCAATCAGGATATTGCTGCAAGTGTCAGAGAGGAAAATGAACGTTTCAATGCAATCAATGAAATGGCGGAAAGTAATGCCGATGACACATCAGAAGTTGCCACACAGGCAGGTGCCATCAATGAGATGGTTGATAAAATGACACAATTATTAAAAAAGGATTAGATATCAAAGGGGGCGATCATCTCGCCCCCTTTTACAGTCTCGTCTGTACCTGCTCATCTCCTTAAAAGCTTCTAAAACTTTCATATTCTTATGACATTTTTCAAAACAGCGACAACTGCTCATACCCCTTATTCTCCGGAAATTCACTCAGATAGGCGAACACCTTCTCCACATCGCTGACAATATGATTTTTCCTGCAAAAATCCCGAAAGTACTTCATCAGTTCTCCCGGCCGCTCGCTTGGAATTTCATAATCGTACCCGAACCGGCGGTGATACTTCTCATGCATTCCCGGAAAATGTCTGTCCAGTGCGGCATAGAAATATTCCCTGTCCCCTTTCCGCAATGTCACGCCCATCCCGAAACAAATGATCCCATACACATTGGCTTCCCGGCAATACGCCAGAATCCCCTCGATGTTCTCCCGCGTGTCATTGATATAAGGCAGGACCGGCGACAGCCACACTACTGTGGGAATACCGTTTTCTCTCATAATCTGCAGTACTCCATACCGGCGATGCGTCGTACACACCTTCGGTTCCACAATGCGGCACAAATCTTCGTCATGTGTTGTAAGCGTCATCTGCACCACACATTTTGCCTTGCGGTTAATGCTTTGCAGAAGATCCAGATCCCGCAGAATACGGTCTGATTTCGTCTGCACCGTGACGCCGAATCCGTACTCGTCAATCAGTTCCAGGCATCTTCTCGTCAGCCGAAGCTCCTCCTCGCAGTGCATATACGGATCGCACATCGCCCCGGTGCCGATCATGCATTTTTTCCGTTTGGAGCGAAGCGCCCGCTCTAACAGTTCCGGCGCATTCTGCTTTACCTCGATATCTTCAAAATCATGCTTCATCTGATAGCATTCGCTGCGGCTGTCGCAGTATATGCAGCCATGCGTACAGCCGCGGTACAGATTCATGCCGTTATGCGCTGATAAGATTCCTTTGGCGTCTACAAAGTGCACGGTGCAGTTTCTCCTTTCCACATGCCACAATACATATGCTCTGCCAACCCGTCCGACAACCTACTCACAGGGCAGCTTAAATCCCCACTGCTCCCTGACCGTATCTAAGATGCGCATCAGCCGCAGTGTCTCGCTGTGCGGCATTTCCTCACATTCTGTCTGCCCGGCTCTGATGGCCCGCGCACAGGCTGCCGCTTCATACTCATAACCGTTGATCTGCTCCGGCACCGGATAGCAGGCAGTCATTTTCTTATCTGCACCATAGACGCGGATCTCCGAGCAATTATTCAAGTCTCCCATTTCAAGGTAGCCTTGATCCCCGTAGACCACACCCCGGTTGCTCATATAAGCAAGCATATTGCTGTGCAGAACCGCGATCTTGTTGTCTTCGAATGTCAGTGTCATACCGTTCATCCAATCCACGCCCTCCGGCGACATCACTGCATTCGACTGTATGTCACGCACATTCCCCGTTAAAACCGTCAACGCAAAGTTAAGCGGATATACACCCAGATCCAATAACGCGCCGCCCGCCAGTTCCGGCTTGCACAACCGCTCCACATGGGAAAGCGGTGCACCAAAATCCGCCACGACAGACTGCACCTCACCGATCATTCCCTGTGCGATCAGATCGGCAATCATCTTCCTGCTGGGCATATATCTGGGCCAGAACGCCTCCGCCAGAAGAAGCCCTTTTTGCCGTGACAGACTGATCAGTTCCTCCGCCTGAGCCGCGTTCACTGTAAAAGCCTTTTCCAGCAGCACATGTTTGCCATGTTCCAGACACAGCTTCGCGTGCTGATAATGATGGGAATGGGGCGACGCCACATAGACAAGCTCCACCTCCCTGTCCTGCACCAGTTCCTCATAAGAACCGCAGGCTTTCCGGAATCCCCACCGATCTGCAAAAGCCCTTGCCCTCTCATAGCTTCTGGACGCCGCCGCACAACAATCGAAAATATCCAGCCGGCTTACCGCCTCCGCCATACTGTTGGCAATGTTTCCCGTTGCAAGAATCCCAAAGTTTATCTTCTCCATAACGCCGCTCCTCATCTTTCTCTCTGTTTCTGCTCTCTCTTATGGCAGACCCGTGCCAGAATCAGGCATATCACAATCCCCACCGCATACGGAATCCCGGATACAAAAGCCACATCCGGCGGTGCACTCCATCCCTCATATTTGCCGCCCCACTGAAATGCACAATAGTTATAGGCTACTGTTGCACACATAACATCGGACAAAATAACTGCCAGGGCAATAAAAAAACGAACAGCTACTGCACTACGTCCCGCCAGATTAATTGTCATTTTCATTCTTACCTCCATGCTGCAGCATTTCTGTATGAGGGCCTGCTTCCCTCCGTTTCATGATCCATGCCGCCAGGGCCTCCGCTCCGTAACTTATAGCAATACCGCTTATTGTTCCAAACAACACATCACTGGGATAATGCACTCCCACATACAGCCGCGACAGGGCAATCAGAATTGCCAGGATCAGCGCCGGTACACCGTACTTTTTCGGCAGTCTGCGGAACATGATACAGGCCACCGCAAAGGAACAGGCCGAATGCCCCGACGGAAAGGAAGAATCCACCGGCGCACGCACCAGATAGGTCAGTCCTTCTATCACCTCATACGGCCGTGTGCGGTTCACCACATTCTTGAGAAACAGGTTATTCACCAGCAGCGTGCCAATTAATGACAGTGTTGTCATAAACCCGACTTTTCTTGTTTTCGGGAGTAACAGCATAAAAATCGTCAGCACAATCCAGATTGCTCCACCGTTTCCAAGCGTCGTAATCATCCTCAGGATCGGCGTCAGAACCGGATTCCTGATTGCCTCCTGAAAAAAGAGCAGTATGTTATCGTCCAGACTTGATAACAGATTCAGCATATGTTTTCCTTCTCCTCCTCAATCATCTATGTTCCGTCAGGCAGCCCGGTCCGATATATCCGGTCAGCCATGTCAGACTTATTTTTCAACCTGTTTTCCCCTGCGAATGGCAATCAGCCGGAAAACATCCTGATACACACTGTCCTGATCTTCCAGATCGATCATAAGCCACTTCTGTCCGTTTCCCTCCTGCGTCTGTGCGTATATTTCCTGCAGTCTGGCGGTACACTCCGGCAGAATTTTCTCCACGGCTTCTTTTTCCTTAAGACCAACCACGACCATCACCGTAAAATATGCCTCTTTCGGGTACAGGGTACACAAGGTCCGTCCCGCCTTCTTGAACTTGACATTCCATCCCGGCTCCATGCTGCAGCAACTGTACTCTATTTTTTCACTGCAGCCATAAGTCTCTTTTATTTCCGTACAAAACTTCATAAATACCGGATTACCCACATATTCTCCCACTTCTTCTAATACAGGAGCATAATTTTTATCCTGCAGATCGATCATATTGCATACCTCATTTCACTTTTTTCTGAGTTTCAATTCTATATTTTTGTCTCTGGCTGTACGCTCAAACAAACCGGCCGCATAAGAACACCTTTCCTTGACCGTCAGACCAGCGGAGGTTCCGTTTTCTGTGATCTGTTTCATGATGTTCTTAATATCCGTCAAATCCAGAAGATTGACCGCCGCGCAATAAAAAGATTTTCTTCGTCCGTCATTATAATCAGACAGCAGTATACGCAGAATCTCCGCTTTCTCTTTCTGCTCGGCATTGTAATTCTCTATGCCGATGCGCATCGCTTTGCACAGATCCTCTTTCTGATGTCTGTGCGTGATGAAGGAATCAAAGCTGTCGATCACTTCATAGTGACTGCACGGATATTCCCCGCACTCACAACAATACTCTATTTTGCCATGTTCCAGACTGCACCTGGCGATCTTACATGACTGATTTCCGCTTCCGCCTCCGCAGCCCGGACAATGCCCGCCCAGGTGCATGGAGCAGAGCCCGCAATTCAAACCGCAGAGCGAAAATAACTGGTTTGACCTCTCAAACCCTTTCATTTGCGCTTCACCACCCTTTTGATTACTGGCGCAGGATCTTCTCCATGGGCCGCCCTTTCGCCAGTTCGTCAATCAGCTTATCCAGATATCTGATCTTCTGCATAAGCGGGTCTTGTATGGTCTCAACCCGTACCCCGCACACGGTGCCCGTGATCAGCGTACAGTTCGGATTTATACAGGGCGCCTGCTCGAAAAACGCGCCGTAATCAACGTCATTCTCAATCTGCCTGCACAGCCCGTCCTCATCATATCCCGTGAGCCAGCAGATCACCTCATCGACCTCCTGCTTCGTACGGTTCTTCTTCACCGCCTTCTGCACCAGCAGCGGGTAAATCTTCGAAAGCTTCATTGCAAACACTTTATTATTGTCCATAAAAATCCCCCGTTCCTGCCCAATCTGCAAATTCCGGTACAGACGCTGGAAAAAATGCCGCTTCCCGTCGCTTGTTTTTCCTCTGCGGCTATTATAGCATATAATATGCAAAGTGGCACAGCGTAAGTTTTATGGGTTACGCTTTCATTACTCATTGATCTCGCTTGTTGTTTTTATAACATACATTACGGTTCACTCCGTTCCGGTAACAGGTAAACTCCATGCAAAATATGCTTTGCAAATGGATTTTTACTAACAATATATACGTTTCCGTGCGAACTTAGCAGTAAATGCCCAGTCCTGTATGAACCGTAACTAACATAGTTACAATTCACACCTATGCCAGATTTCGCATTAATTTACGGTTATCCAGTGTGAATTGCAACGATGATGCACACAAAATGCCAAAAAACAGGCATTTTGGCGCTGGCTCCGACACCATGCAGCAAGTGCATGGTGCGGGTGTGAACAGTAACCTAACATACTTTCAATAACGCAATACAATATATTTTGAGTTGACAAACAAAAAAGAATTGTTATAATATAACTAGAAAAGGTGCTGACCGTAAAGCAAACGGTTCACCTCAGTTAATAGTTACATTTCAAAAAAGTAACCACTCACTTTGGATGGCGGCGGTTACTTTTTTGATGTCTTTGTTTCCCACAGGATTGTCGAATACTGATCAATGTGACAATAATACTGATGATCGTCACTACAATACCCACAATTCCAATGATCGTTTCTATCACCATATTCTTTACCTTTCACGCTATTTTCCATATGTATCACCTCCAAAATACAGGAAGTTCTCAAAATGTACTCATCTTGGCAAAAGGTGAACCGCTTACCGTTTAGGGCAGCACCTGTTAAGATTATAATCATTTGAAGTCTTTAAGTCAATGTTATTTCAATTATTCATTAATATTATTTCAAATTGACGCAGGCGGTTAATTATCGCAAAACCGTCTATTGTATTTTACAGTCCTGCAAATACCTTCCTCGTCCTGACCGCGATCATCAGAGAGATGCCTCCCGCAAACAGTACCACTGCCGCCTCATATCCCGCGCACAGTTCAAACAGGAACCCGTACATCGCACTTCCAAAGGGCTGGGCGCACATAGCCACAGTCATGATCAGTGCCATCACTTTTCCAAGCAGCTGCTCCGGTGTTTCAGTCTGCACAAAGGACATAATCTGCACCGTAAAAACCGTGGAGATCACCATGATCAAGAAGCAGACCGTCGCGATAATCAGATACGATACCATCCCGTGGTTCTGCCACAAAAGCGCCGCCGCCATAGGAAACACACAGACTGCACCGAGAACCAGCAGATTCCCCGTTTTTCTGATCTGAAGTCTCTGTGCCAGAACACCTGCCCCGATACCGCCCACAATACCGCCGGCTGCCAGCGCTCCCTGTGCGTATCCGTACAGGCGGTTCGCCTCATCCGTCGTAAATGGCAGCACCTCAGTGATCAGGTAGGGCAGTCCGACCACGATCATCGCCGACAGAAACAGGTTAATGCCGCAGGTCACCAGCACGCCTTTTCCGATCACCGGTTTGTCTCTGCGTATAAACTGGATACTCCGTGCAAAATCTCTGCGGACAATCTGCAGCATTTTCCCCTCCTGCTCCTGTTTACAGTGAGGCATTCTGATAAAAATCTCCATTACCGCCGATACCACAAAGCTGACAATACAAACTGCCAGAATCGGCCGCAGACCGTACACGCTGTACAGGATACCGCCCAGCACCGGTCCTAAAAGCGAAGCAAAAGAACTGATCACATTGACCACCGCATTTGCCTGCACAAAATGCTCCTGTCCGACTAACAGCGGAATACTTGCCTGCACTGCCGGCTGATAAGCGCCTGCAATACCGTACAGGATCATCAGCGTAAGTGTCAGAAGCACCACCAGATCAAGGCTGTTCATCAGGCAGGCAAACAGCAGGATCAATCCCGCCGTGCTAAAATCCAGTATCACCATAATATTCCTTTTGTTGACCCGGTCAGCGATCAGTCCGCCCACAGGCGTCAGCAGGATCGTCGGGATAAACGCGCAGGCCATCACTGTCCCGTACAATGCGGAAGAACCCGTCTGATTCAACAGGTACAACGGCAATGCGAACCGGATAGCCGCATTGCCGAACAGCGAGATGATCTGCCCGATCACCACCAGTGTAAAATTTCTTGTGAACAGCCCGTTTCCTGCCGGACCCCCGTCTTTCGATCCTGAACTGTGTACCGTCTTTTGTCCGTTTTCCGCTTCTGAGCCGTGTGCTGATTTGTCTTCCATAGATAACTTATTCTCCATGACATCTTTCTCCTTTTCTTGTTCTGATATCACAAATTCTAACGGTGCGGCACCAGTTGCACGATACATTCCGGGTGTCAGTCCGACAATTCCAGCTTCCACTCCTGCAATTTTAAGTGTCAGACCGGCAACCTTAAGTTTCATCCCGGTTCCCGCCCACTTTGACGGCACCTGCAAGCATGACGCCTGTCCCCTTATGCCTCGCTCTCTTCCTCACATAAGCAGACTCGCGAGACTTCACCTCTCGAGTTCGCGTTGCTCATTGCTTATATTCGCGCAAAAAATATCCGCCCAAACGGCGGATATTCTCTATTATGCTTATTTCTATATTGGATTAATGCAGGAAGTTATGCAGCACCTCAATAAAGTGCTCTATATCCAGCGGCTTCGCAATATGAGCATTCATACCGCTCTTTAGCGCTGTCTCTTTGTCTTCCTCCAGAGCGTTTGCCGTCATCGCAATGATCGGCAGCGTTTTGACATCGTTTCGCGGCAGGGCTCTGATCGTGCGCGTTGCCTCATAACCGTTCATAATCGGCATCTGTACATCCATCAGCACTACATCGTAATAGTTCTCCTCTGATTTGCGAACCATCTCGACAGCATCCGTTCCATCCGGTGCCGTCTCCACAACGAAACCACTCTCCGTCAGAATTACTTCCGCAATCTCACGGTTAAGTTCTATGTCTTCCACGACAAGAACGCGCTTCCCGTTAAAGTCAGCCTGCGTCCATACCGCCTCCTGTTTTTCCGGCTTATCACCGATATTATTGGCGGCAAGCAACGCACTCTTAAGGTCTGACATGAAGAGCGGCTTCGCGCAGAAAGCGGTGACACCGGCCTCCTTCGCTTCCTCTTCAATATCTGTCCAGTCATATGCCGTTAAAATAATGATCGGCATCTCGTCGCCCACTACGCTGCGTATTTTCTTCGCTGTCTCAATACCGCTCGTCTCCGGCATCTGCCAGTCAATAATATATGTGTGGTAGGAATCCCCGTCATCGCGTGCAATCCGTGCGCGGTATGCCGCCTCACGTCCGGATGTCGTCCTCTCCGCACGCAATCCGATCGCCTTTAACATTTTGCTCACACTGTCACAGACATTAAAGTCATCATCAACCACAAGCGCACGCAGTCCTTCAAGTTCCTTGATCTGTGCTGCGTTCTCTTCCATATCCTGAAGCTTCAGCGTAAGGTTTACAGTAAATGTGCTTCCCTTTCCGACCTCACTCTCAACAGAGATCGTACCGTTCATCATCTCGATAATATTCTTGGTGATCGCCATACCGAGACCGGTTCCCTGAATACCACTGCGTGTCGTTGTGCTCTCTCTCTCAAAAGGCTCGAAAATATGCTGCACGAATTCCTGCGACATACCCATGCCGTTATCCTTGATCACGAATACATAGTCGCCGTACCCGTGCCTGAATGTCGTATTCTGCATAATGCGGAATGATACCGTTCCCCCGGCGGGCGTATATTTGATTGCATTACTCATCAAATTAATGAACACCTGATTCAGTTTCAGCGGGTCCGCAATAACGTCTTCATTGGTAACTTCAAAGGTATCAATAAACAAGTCAAGCTGTTTTGCCTTAACCTGCGGCTGAATAATATTGACCAGATTATGCATAAGTTCGGGAATATTACATTCCTGATTATGTATCTGCATCTTTCCGCTTTCTATACGGCTCATATCCAGAATATCGTTGATCAGGCTTAACAGATGATTGCTGGAAGACAAGACTTTCTGCAGGCAGTCGCTGACCTGATCCCTGTTATCGATCCGGCTGGCCGCAATTGTGGCAAAACCGATGATCGCGTTCATAGGTGTACGAATATCATGACTCATATTGGACAGGAACGTCGTCTTCGCCTGATTTGCATGCTGTGCCTGCATCAAGGCGTCCTGAAGTGCCTGCGTCTGCTCACGCTGCCGCATGACCTGCTCCGTGATGTCTCTCATCACCACCATCGCAAGCAGATCCCCCGTGATCTCATCCTGCGCCATAAAGAATGACTGACGCACGCACATCTGTCCCTCGTCATCACCCATTCTGCACCAGAAGTCGATGTCGGCCTCCCCTTCCCCCTGCTCAAAGGTCTTTTTCAAATATTCCACGTTCACTACCCGGGAATAATCCTCCAGTGACTCCGGTAAAACAAACTGTTCCCATCTGTCAAAATACTCTGATGCTCTGCACGGTGCGGTGAGCCCCGCATGTTCCATAAGAGAGACCCGTCCTTCATCTGTCGTGCGGACGACATCCCGCATAATCAGATCCTGCGTCAGATTTAATTCAAAATTGCAGAAAGAATTCGATATGACTGCCAGACTGTACTGTCTCTCTTTGCGGTTCATAACTGCGACTTCTTTCTGTCGGTACTGTTCCCTCAGCTTCATTTCCGTGATGTTCTGACGAACATACAGGATCTTGGTTACCCTGCCCTCGCTTCGCTCAAGGCAGACGGCAATCAGGTGTTCCCACTCTTCCTTGCCGTCACGCATAACATGGCACTCGTAGGTAAAGGTATCCTGCTCCGCAAGCTGCGCTATAATCGCCTCGGTTTCAAAAGTCTGCCTGAACTCTTCCCGCTCCTTATCACCGATGATATCCCTACTGTTCTCCTCTACTACATCAGTATACTGCCCCTCCCGCGCCAGGTGACTGTCCGTCTGATTTACCGCTGCAGTATGAGAAAAAGTCCCTTTCTCCAGATCCACTACAAAATATCTCGAAAAGAATAGCGTGTTCAATCCTTTTAACACATAATTGACCCGCCTGTTCTCATTTTCCAGTTTTCTCTGCTCCGCACCTGCCTGCACGATCAAAAATACAACATAGACCGCAAACAGACACACCAGTATGATCTCTAGCCGGATTCCCGCAAGGTTTGCCCTGCTCACCATATGTTTCGTTACATCCTGCGGGAAAGTCTGCACCAGAACATACGGGCTGTCAGACAGTCCCATCACGCACAGATTATCTGTCTTGCTGCCGTCACGGCATATGAACGCATCCTGTCCTCCGCTTTCAAAAACCAAAGCCGCCGCCTGCGCCGTCACGCTGTCAATAATACCGGCATTTTCCATATAATCAATAATGTGTCCCTCATAATTTCCGCCATCCGAACTGGCAATCACACT
>ERZ777011.2833-NODE-2833-length-12506-cov-2.570155_pt1 | contig 12506 bp, 10 predicted proteins | sample MGYA00374964_ERZ777011 | MGnify/ENA primary metagenome ERZ777011 (study PRJEB29310, sample SAMD00008975) | mouse gut metagenome | study: EMG produced TPA metagenomics assembly of the Metagenome analysis of fecal microbiota from mouse which was promoted...
TATTTAAAAAAATACTATCTAAAATAGCATAACGAGTTAAAATAAGGTTTTAACCTTTAATGCCAATTAATTTTGGTTCACTTAGGTGAGTTTAAGTTCTAGTTTCTAGAACTTTTTATTTTTTTATAATATCTCCTCTAGTATCTTTTTGATTATATATTTAATATGCAAATAATATTGCAAACTACTTTTATAATTTATAATATTTATATCATATATTTTAGTTAATATCAACCAATAATTATATATTTTTCATCTTTCGTACATTTAAATAATCATATTTAAAAATGGACTAGTATTGCTAGCCCATATATTACTATCTAAAATAACATACTCCTAAAACTTATAATTTATCATTCTACGCTTATCTCTGAATTGTTACGAATATTTTTTAATTTTTCTGCATAAACTATTGATTATTAGCTTAGTTTATTGTATAATTAAGTTGATAATTAATTATTGGATTGTTTTGCACCCCTTGATGGGAGCAGAGCAATCTCGCTTTTTATTTTCTCTTATATACTTTTATAAATACATTTCCTTTTAAAACATAAATTGTATTAAACCATGAAAATTTTCTCATACTATATATTTCAGCAATTTGATTCAATATAATATCATCACTTACTGTTTGAAATGTATTATCTATTATAAAATTATGAGCTTGCCTTTCACTATCCCTTATTGCCGTTTTTACACAATCATTAGTTCTTCTACTAGTAATCATTTTTAAGTCAATTGTTTTTATTCCTTGTGGATAATTAATATTAGGTAATATTTTTACGTTTCCTCCAAAAGTTTCATTCAATAATTTTGCTACTCCTATTTCTCTTTCATTATTCTTATAAATAACATTATGTCCGTCTACAAAATATATCTTTCCATCACTTTCAAAAAATTTTTGCTTTCTTACATTTCCTTCTCTAGGTTTTGCATTACTATACATTTGCTTAGTTACATCCTCATACTTCATTTTTTTCTCCCTTGTTTTATACTATCTAAAATAACATAACTCTAAAACTTCATTCTACTTTCTTTTAATAGATTTATTAACTATTTAAAATAATATAATCCTAAATATATAATATCAAATTTAGAATTTTCTGGATAACGACTCCAAACTATCTTAAATAGTTTATAATTTTTATATTTTAGAATCTGTTATTATATGTATCACTAAAATTCACCAATGTTAATCCTCCTATCATTCTACTTTTAATTGTTATTTAGCATAAAATAAATGGACGATTATAATCGCCCACTTATTTTATGTGATTAAGTTCTAATTTTCCTGTTTATCTTTTTTGCACATTACTTTTTCTATTTTTTCTATTATATCTGGTGCATAGTCTAATATTTTATCTAATGATGATGCATGGTTTACTGGTAATAATTTTACTGTATCTGCTTGTACTATTAAAAATGCTACTGGATTTATATTTACTGCTGCTCCACTTCCTCCTCCAAATGGTAATCTGTACTGTACCTGTTCTTCTTTTTCTTTTTTTGTATATTCATCAACTGTTTCTCCTTTAAATTCACTACCACCTGCTGCAAATCCAAATGTTACTTTTGATATTGGTATTATTACACTCCCTACTGATGTTTCTATTGGTTCTCCTATTATTGTATTAACGTCCACCATTCCTTGTATGCTATCCATTGCTGTAATCATAAGCCCCTCTATAGGATGACTTTGTCCTTTTGTTTCTTCTCCCATTTTCTGTTCACATTCCTTTCTTACTTAAAATTAATCTAGATTAAAAAAGAATTGTTATTTGGCTAGGCATACGAAGGAGATATTCCCTGAGGCGTGCTTATGCACGTTGATGGGAAATTGACTGAGTAATAACAACGCCAAATGGCAATTATTTTTTAAGAATATATAATGCATAGATAATATGTACCAAGTAAACCTCACTTATACCATTTGCCCAAAAATTTATTACATTTCCAGTATTATATATAGGTTCTATTTTATATTGTACTTTGTTTGCATTGTTTCTAATTAAGATAGGTACTATTGTTGATATAACAGTGAATATTCCTATTGTACTAACTATTCCATCTGTGCCTATTGCAAGTTTAAAATTCAATTTTTCTAGTTTTAAATTTAGATGTTTAAATGCTTTTAATAATTGTTTCCTGTTTCTTATTTCTTTCCTTATCTCTCTTTCTACACCAAAGTCCTCTATCTTATATTTCATTTTATTTATTGCTTTATTTATTTTCTGATTATTGAATTTTATTTTTGCAATTTTAATAATTTTTAATATGAAAATTTCAAATTCTATATAATAATGATGTTTAATTCTTGTCTTTTCTCTATTTTCATTAATATTAGATATTTGTATGTCTTTAAAATTAATTCTTATTCTCATAGTAAATATAGCTATAATAAGGATTAAAAAAAATAAAATTAATAACATAAAATTCTCCATTTCATAGAATTTATATTATTAATTTTTTCCAATTTTTCTAATTTTATTCTTTACTTTTCTTTATTTTTTCAACTTTTATGTCTCCAAAGTTCTGTTGTTGCTCTGTCATAACCTTGCTTCTTCTTGATAATTCTAAAAGTCCTGAAAATGCAGTTACAACTTCTTGTTTGTTATGTTTTTTTAAAGTGTATACTTTATTAAATACAAAGTTTGGTGTATGCAATAATATTTTAAACATTTCTTTTACTTTATCATATACTGTATATGTGTCTACTAATGCTATTTTTTCAATATTTTTTGCATTTACATTTATCTTTTCTTTATTTCTGTATATTAATCTTTTGTATGTTTTTGTTATTATTCCTTGCTCATAGTTCTCATCTAATTCTTGTTTAGGCAATTCAATTTTTTCTGCAAATTTATAATATCTATTAGAAAAAGTTAAAAAGTTTTCTTTTAATTTTTGTGTTATATCTTTATATTTCTTATATTCTATAATTCTACTTATAAGTTCTTCTTCAGTTAATTCTTCTTCGTCTTCTTGATGTTTTGGAAGTAGTTTTTTTGATTTTAAATATAATAAAGTTGATGCCATAATTGCAAACTCACTAGCTACTACTAAATTTAGTTCCTCCATTTTGTGTATATATTCTATATATTGTTCAGCAATTTCAGAAATTTTAATATCATATATATCCATTTTGTTTTTATCTATTAAATGTACTAATAAGTCTAGTGGTCCTTCAAAATTTTCTATTTTTATTGCATATTTATTTGTTTCTAATGCTAGTACCTTATTCATTTTCCTTCCTTTCACTCTATTTATTTGCTCTTTCTAATAAAAGGGCACAGTGGTGTCATGTCTCACGAGTAATTCCGCAAACGGTGCCCCTACACTTACCTTTTCCATTATGACATCATTTTACATTTCAAATTAATCCTTATTAAATCCTTTTTTGTATAAATAATTTTTTAATTCTCTTTCATCCATTATAGCAGATTTTTTTGCAATTATGTTTTCTTTTGACATTTCTTCATATTCTTCTAGTTCTTCTCTGTGTTCACAAATATAATTTTCTATATCGTCTTTTGAAATTCCTTTTGCATATAATTTGTTTTTTATTTCAAATATTGATAAATTCTTTAATGCCATAAATTCATTTATGGCTCTTTTAATATAGTCTGTATCACTCAAATATCCTGCTTCTTTTACATATTCGATTATTTCCTCTAATGTTTCTTCCTCTATCATCTTGGAAAACTTTTGTCTTACTTCATATTCTGTTCTCTTTTTATACATTATATAGTTCATTACTTTTGTTTTTTGTTTCTCAAATTCTTGTATTCTATTATAATCTAGCATTTAATATTTCTTCCTTTTTAATATTTCTTCCTATAATATATATATTCGGAAAAGAATTGTTATTTGACAAGGCATTCGAGAAAGAAATACCGGAGGCGTGCTTGTGCACGTTGAGGATTTTCTTTCGATGAATAACACAGTCAAATCGCAATTCTTTTTCAACTAGTGAATATATATTGTTCCAATATCTTTCCTAAAATTCAATACACTATCCACATTTCCTTCTATTGCTGTATATACTTTATGTTTTGCTTTTTCTAAGTTTTCATCTTCTGCAACAATAGCTACTAATCTTGAATTTCCAACTGATTCATAAGAATTACCTTGTAATCTTTTTGAACTTGCAAAATATACTTTTGCACCCATTTTATTTATTTCTTCTTTGTTTAATGTATATTTACAAGGCTCTTTACTTGAAGATATTGCATAGTTTGGACTTACCATATAAACTGTACAAACTGCTTTTTTTGCAAATTTACAGTTTTCTTCTGATAGATTTTGTTTTTGAATATTATCAAATACTTCTTTAAATGGCGTTTCTAATGTATTTAATATATTTAGTGCTTCAGGATCTCCAAATCTTGCATTAAATTCTATAAATTTTATTCCATTTTCGCATTTAAAGAATCCTCCATAAATTGGTCCTGTAAATTCATTACCATCACGATTTATATATTTAATTACATTTTTCATTAAATCTGCACATTTATTAATATCTTCTTGGTTTAAAAATGGTAATATACCTGTCTCAAAACTTAAACATCCCATTCCACCTGTTCCTGGTCCTTTATCTTCATCAAATCTATATGGGTAATCAAAAGTAGTTGGTGTTATAACAAGATTTTTTCCATCTGTTAATCCTGTTACCGTAAATTCTCTTCCTTCTACTTTATCTTGCACTATAACTACTCCACTATCTTCTAAACATGATAATGCATATGTATATCCTTCTTCTTTGCCTTTAAAATGTATTCCTCCTACTTTAACACCTTTTCCTCCTGTTAATCCTTCTGGTTTTATAACAAAATTATCGTCTTTGTAGTTTTCATCTATTATTTTTCTTAACTCTTCTTTGCTTCTTACTTCAAAGTTTTTAATAACCATTTCTGGTGCTATTTTTTGTACTATGTCTAAGGCATAAGTTTTGCTCCATTCTATCTTTGAACCTAATGATGTTGGTCCAAATGTTTTTAATCCTAACTCTCTTGCTAGATCTATTAAACCATCTCTTAATAAGTTATCACTACTTATTACACAGTTTGTTATATCTTCTTCCTTTATGAATTTTTTTACTAATTCTTTATCAAATGGGTCTCCTATTAATATTTTTCCATTTGATTTTTGTGAAAATTCTGAAATTGTTGGATTTTCATATGGCATTATACAATACAATTCAAACCCTTCTGATATTTTTTCTGCAATTACTGCTTCTCTTGCTCCATTTCCTAATAGTATACATTTTTCCATTTTTATTCCTCCTCATTTTTGATAAATTTTATTTACATTGAGGTAATATGACGAGGGCCTTTTGAGTTCGATGAAAAAATTAATATAATTACCTCTTATGTTTTATAGTTTAATTACTTATTTTAAGACATAAATACTTGTTCAAATTCGTCTTGTGTTATTGTTTCTTTTTCTAATAATATTTGTGCTATTTGATGTAATTTTTCCATATTTGCATTTAATATTTGTTGTGCTCTAACATATGCTGTATCTATTATAGTTTTTATTTCTGTTCCTATTTCGTCTTCAATGTTATGCCCAAACAATCTTAGTTCTTCTGGTGTATCTACAACTAAAGATATTGGTCCTAATGTATCACTCATTCCATAAACAGTTATCATATTTCTCGCAATCTTTGTTGCAACTTCAATATCGTTACTTGCTCCTGTTGATATATCATTTAATACTAGCCTTTCTGCTGCACGTCCACCTAAAAGTGAAATTAACTTTTCTTCCATTTCTGTTTTTGACATATAATATTTATCTTCATCAGATTTATACATTGTATATCCACCAGCAACTCCTCTTGGTATAATAGATATTTCTTTTACATCTGTTACTGTTGGAAGGAATTTACTTACTATAGCATGTCCTGCTTCATGATATGCTGTTAATTTTTTATCTTTTTCTGACATTAATCTACTTGTTTTTTGTAATCCAACTGTTACTTTTTTTATTGCCTCTTCTAAATCCTCTTTTTGTATTGCTTCATGGTCATTTACTGTTGCAATTATTGCTGCTTCATTTAATATATTACTTAATTCTGCTCCAGTAAATCCTGCTGTATCATCTGCAATATCTGCCAAATCTATATCATCTGCAAATTTTTTGTCTTTAGCATGTATTTTTAAAATTTGTTCTCTACCTTTTATATCTGGTGGTGCTACTGTTATCTGTCTATCAAATCTTCCTGGTCTTAATAAAGCTTTATCTAACATTTCTGGTCTATTTGTTGCTGCTAATACTATTACTGCATTATCAGTTTCAAATCCGTCCATTTCAACTAATAATTGATTTAATGTTTGGTTGTTTTCTGATTCTGCTCCGCCTCCACCTGTTCTTCTTGAACCTATTGCATCTATCTCATCTATAAAAATTATACATGGAGATAATTTTTTTGCTTTTGCAAATAACTTTCTTACACGTGATGCTCCAAGCCCTGCAAACATTTCTATAAATTCAGATCCACTCATTGCTATAAATGGAACTCCTGCTTCTCCTGCAACTGCTTTTGCAAGTAAAGTTTTTCCTGTTCCTGGTTTTCCACAAAGTAGGATTCCTCTTGGTATTTTTGCTCCCATATCTCTAAATTTCTTAGGATCCTTTAAAAATCCAACTATTTCTACTAATTCATTCTTCTCTTCTTCTAATCCTGCAATATCCTCAAATTTAACATTACTTTTATTTTCCTCTCCATCATATACTACACCTTTATCCCCAAGTCCTTGCATTTGAAATATCATTACAAATAAAGCAATCATTAATATTGTAGGTATAATTGACCATGCTTTGCTTGCTATTGTTGTTATTACACTTGCTGGTTTTGGTTCTAAATTAATATCTTTACCTTCCATTTTTCTATTCTGCACATGTTCCATAAATGCTTGTATACTAGGTACTATTACAGTTTCCGTATCTTCTTCTTTTTCTCTTTCTTTAAGTGTTACTTTTAATGTAGTTGAACCATATGTCATTTCCATTTTTTCAACTTTATCTTCTTCTAAGTAATCTAATAATGTAGTATATGGCAAGTTTTCTTTGTTCTTTGTGTCTGAGTATATTACAAATAAAGCTGTAAGTGCAACTAATGCAATTAGTAGTATTGTGAGTAATACAACAAGCATTTTTTTCTTATTATTTCTTTCTTTTTTTGGTTCTTTTTTCATTATCATATTCCTTCCATATTTTATATTAGCCAATTAGCCTTCTGTCTGTTCTTTTAAGTCACTATCTTCATTAGAGTCTTCCTCTTTTTTTTCTTCTGTATTTTCATCTTTTGTTTCTTCCTGTTCTTCTAATATTTCCTTTTCTTCTTTTTGTTCTTCCAGTTTTATTCTTATTAGTTCTTTTTGCATATTTATAAAATCAGTTTTTATTATAATTATAGCTACACAAATATATATATAAGATATTGTTGTATACATCCATGAGAAGTATTGTATTACAAATCCTGTAGTATTATTAACTATAATATATATTAACTCTAGTAATGTAGGCAAAGTTAAAGCATATATTCCCATTTTATAAGTTTCACTAAATTTAATCTTCATCCTTAGTATTATAGCAAGCAATTGTCCCATTACCGCTAACACAATAGCATTTAATAATATATAGATAAAATACTGTATAAATTCTACAATAAATACTGCAATAGCTGAGTAGAAAGTTATAATTGGACTATTAATAGTATCTAAAATTTCTTCTTTACTCATATTCTCAATATTATAATCCGAATATTGAATAGTAGTAAATTGATTTTCATCGCTTTGTGTTGATATAAACATCTCCATTTTATCCCTTAATAAGATAAAACCATAATTATATAATTTAACTTTATTTTCATATTCTTCTACATCTGGTTCTTCACTAGTATCAATTATAATAATTGGCACTATATTTTTATCATCATTATATATTGAATACTCATTATTATTGTAACTAAAAATTTTATTATTAAAACTTATATCCTCAATATTTTCATTTAAATATGAAATTCCATTTGAGATTTTGGTTTTAAATGATCCTATATAAATAGTAGTGATGATCATTGAAAATATTAGAACTAATATTGCTAAATACTTAATTGCTTTTGATATAGGTTCTATTGCAAATTGTGTATAAGTTTCAAAATTAGTTATTGCTTTATATGCTCTAACAAAAAAATTCATTTTTCTATTATTTGCTTTCTCCATTACTTTACATCAATCCCTCCAAAACTATTATTAGGCTTTTTCTACTTCCATACCATTTTTTGTATCTTTTACTAAATATCCTAATTCAATTATTCTATCTCTTAATTTATCAGATAATTCCCATTCTTTATTTTCTCTTGCACTTTTTCGTTGTTCAATTAATTCTTTTATTTCTTCTGGTAAATCTATACTATTTTTATCAATTTCATCTATTTTTAAACCTAAAACTTCATCAAACTTTTCTAATAGCTGTGAAAGTTTTTTTGATTTGTTTGGATATTTTATTACGTCCCAAACTATTCCCATCGCCATTGGCATATTTAAGTCATCATTTATTGCTTCTTCAAATTTTGTTTTAAATTCATTTATTATATCCTCGCTAACATCCTCTTTTCCTTCTTTATGCTTATTATATCCATCTTTTAATCTAACATAAGCCTTATTAGTAGCTTCAATTCCTTCAAATGTGAAATTTATATTGTTTCTATAATGTGATGAAAAGCAGAATAGTTTGAAAGCTAATGGATTTATTCCTTTTTCAATTAGTGTTGATACAGTATAAACATTTCCTAAGCTTTTAGACATTTTTCCACCATCAACTTGTAAGTAATTACAGTGCATCCAATACTTAGCAGGTATCTTTCCGTTTGCTCCTTTTGATTGTGCAATTTCATTTTCATGATGAGTAGGAATATGGTCTATTCCTCCTGTGTGAATATCAAATTTATCTCCTAAATATTTTCTACTCATTGCTGAACATTCTATATGCCATCCTGGATAAGATAATCCCCAAGGACTTTCCCACTTCATTATGTGATTTTCTGGTGCTTTTATCCAAAGTGCAAAATCTTCTGGATTTCTTTTTTCATCATCAATTCTTGCACCAGCTATTTGTTCATCAATTTTTCTTGTTGATAATACTGGATATTTGTCTAGTTTAGATATATCAAAATATATTCCTCTACTTGTTTCATAGGCATATCCATTTGCTACAATTTCTTTAACAAATTGTAACATTTCTTTAATATGGTCTGTTGCTTTACATATTATTTCTGGTCTATCTATATTTAATATGTCAAAGTCTCTAAAGAATGCATCTGTATAAAATTTTGCAATTTCATATGGGTCTTTGTTTTCTTTTTTAGCTGCTTTTAACATTTTATCTTCGCCTTCATCTGCATCTGATTCAAGGTGTCCAACATCTGTAATATTCATGGCATGTTTTAATTTATATCCATTGTATTTTAAGACCCTTCTTAATGTGTCCATAAATATATATGTTCTAAAGTTTCCTATATGTGCATAGCTGTAAACAGTTGGTCCACAAGAATAGATTTTTACGTCTGTTCCATTTAAAGGTTTAAAGTCTTCTTTTTCTCTAGTTAAAGTATTATATATTTTTAATCCCATAATCTTTTCCTTTCTTTATAGTATCTTCAAAATATATGGGACATATAATATCCCATATATTTTATAACTATTTTACTCAATCGTATTATTTACTGTGTTTCCTCCTGATGGTGGTACTGTATTATTCCCTTCTGGTGGTCGAGTTGTATTTCCTCCTGATGGTGGAGTCGTTGTATTGTTTCCTCCTGATGGATTATTCGGTTCTGTTGTATTATTTCCTTCTGATGGATTATTTGGGTCTACTGTATTATTTCCTTCTGGTGGTTGAGTTGGGTTGTTAGGGTCTTCTGGATTATTTGGGTCTGTAGGATTTTCTCCTTCTGATGGTTCTTGTGGAGTTTGTGGTCCATGTGGACATTTCTCTGTTGGCATAGGTATACTTTCACTATCTGCACTAAACATACCTGTTGACCCATTTTCGTTTTCCCTTTTTATAAATAATTTTCTTACTACATATGGGCATCCCTCACTTGCTAACAATCCTGTTTCACTACATATTGCAGTTTCATTATGAGATGAACAAGATGTTTTTGGCACTGTTCCTGTTACAAAATATTCTGTATAAACTGTTCCTGAACTGCTACATAATCCAGTGGCTAATAATCCTGATTTTGAGCAAACTTTTGCTGTTGTTATCCCTGATGGCATTTCAAATTTTTTTTGTTCTAATCCTTCATGTGCTTTTTTCATAATTGAAGCCCATCTTCTTGCTACTGTACCACTTCCTGGTGCCTTTACTCTTCCAATTTCGTTTTTTTCATAACTATCATATCCAAAATACATTGATGCTGTATAGTAAGGTGTAAATCCACAGAACCATGTATATAAAGAGTCATTTGATGTTCCTGTTTTTCCTGAAGTTTGATATCCTTTTAATACTGCTCCTGTTGCAGTTGCTCCACTAGCTCCTGTTAATCCTGTTCCTGTTGGTTCTGTAAGCAATGATTGAAGGATCCATGCATTTTGTTCTGAGAATACTCTATGTGTTTCCTGTTGTTTTTCTATTAAAACTTTTCCTGTTGATGATACTACTTTTGTATAATATGTAGGTTCTATATAAACTCCATAATTTGCTATTGTAGCATATGCTCCTGCCATTTCAAGTGGACTTACCCCATTAGTTAGTCCTCCTAATGCTAGAGATAGTCCTTCATCTCCAGCAAGTGAGCTTATACCCATAGCTTTTAAGTATTCTGATGATTTTTCTGGAGTTAATTTAGCCATCATTCTTACTTCTGGAAGATTTCTAGATACTCTTAAAATCCATCTAATATTCATAAGTCCATAATATCCATCTTGTTTATCATTATGTGGTGACCAACTTCCAAAGGTTATTGGGCTATCTTCTGCAACTGATGCTGCAGTAATTAAGCCTTCTTGTAATGATGGTGCAATAACTGCTAATGGTTTTATTGATGAACCTGGTTGTGAACCATTTTCAACCATTCTGTTAACTCCCCAAGCTGTTTTTTCTCCTAAGGCTCCTGTACCTGCAACTATATATCCTGTAGAGTGGTCTATTATTACCATTGCAGATTGTATTTGTTCCTTTACTTTTTCATCTTTTCCTTCTTCATTTTTCTTAGTTACTGTTTTTGTTGTTATCCAATCTTTATTTAAGTAAGCATCTTGCACTGTTTTTTGTAAATTTGTATCTTGAGTTGTATATATTGTATATGCTCCACCATATAAGTGTAGTTTTGCTTCTTCTTCTGACCAACTATTCTTTGCCATTAACTCTTTTATTACCTGTCTTATTGCTCCCTCTGTATGGTATGAGTGGTTTGAATTGCTTGATGTAGTTCCTTGTTCAAATTTAATTCCTGCTTCTATTTCTTCTAGTGCTTTTTTGTATTCATCATCACTTAAACGTCCTAATTCATTCATTTTATAACATACATTTGTTACTCTTTTATTTATTCTTGTTGTCTTTGCTTCATCTGTTCCATATCCATGATCTCCAAATGGATTATATGTACTAGGTGCATTTGTAATTCCAGCTAAATATGCTGCTTCAACCACTGTAAGGTCTTTTGCTGATTTATTAAAGTATTTTCTTGATGCCATTTCTACACCATATACATCTCCACCTAAAGGAATTAAATTTAAGTATAGTTCTAGTATTTGATCTTTTGACCAAATTTTTTCTAATTGACGTGCTCTAGCCATTTCTTTAACTTTTCTTAGTACCCCATTTATTCCTTTGCTATCATCTTCTCCTGTTAGATTTTTTACACATTGTTGAGTTATAGTACTTCCACCATATGAAGAACTCCCCTTATGTGTTACAAATGTTAAGGTTGCACCTAATGTTCTTTTTAAGTCAACTCCTTTATGTGTTTCAAATCTTTCGTCTTCTATTGATATAAATGCTTGTTCTAAGTATTTAGACATTTCGTCTTTGCTTATTATTATTCTGTTTTCATCACCATTTAATGTTCCAATTACATTACCATCCATATCTACAATTGTTGAATTTGCAAATTCTATCTCTAAGTCTTCTTCTGATAAAGACCATTCTCCTTTAATTAGTCCAAATACTACTCCAAATAATACTCCTACTGCTATAACTCCTAATATTAGTATTGTCAAAAATGTTATTAATAATATTTTCTTTACTTTCTTATTTCCTTTTTTATTTTTTCCTTTTCTCTCCTTTTTTTGTTTTCTATTTTTTACTTTTTCATCACTCATAGTTTATTTCTTCCTTTCTTAGGTACTTATGTCTTGTACCCTTATAGGTATAAATATTTTATATTATATTACAAAAAAATTAAAAGATAAAGTATTTTATGAAATATTTATTAATTTTGTATGTGTTGAAAATTGCAATATTAATTGCACGTTTTTTTATTAAAAATTTAAAAATCTTTG
>ERZ777011.2836-NODE-2836-length-12485-cov-3.477152_pt1 | contig 12485 bp, 12 predicted proteins | sample MGYA00374964_ERZ777011 | MGnify/ENA primary metagenome ERZ777011 (study PRJEB29310, sample SAMD00008975) | mouse gut metagenome | study: EMG produced TPA metagenomics assembly of the Metagenome analysis of fecal microbiota from mouse which was promoted...
GCTTTAAAAAAATATATAACTCCCTGCCGCACCCTGTGCGTGCCTCTGCCCTAAGGCCTTACCCTCCCTTTATTCTTAAGCCCCTCATTTGGAAGTTACATATATCTGATTTTGGACATGTTCATTAAACAACCAGTTCTGAAAATTCATCTTTTGTTAATCCATACAAGATTTCGTCATAAAACTTTCCATATGTAAATACTGTATTTCTATGTCTTCCCTCAACGACAAGACCAATTTTTTTCGCAAAGTCTGTTAGACGGCTCGTTATATGAATACACACTTACGTTAAATTTTTGACATCTTAACTGATTGAAATAATTCATATTTTTGCCCCTTTCTAAGCTATAGGCCCACAATTCAAATATTGCTTAAATACTTCTAATTGGAAAAAACATATAGTTCTTTCCCGTTTCCGGACAAGTAAAATCATGAACGGCGCCAGCTAATGTTATATCATTTTGACTCATATAGTTTATTACCCGGACAAATGTATTGTCATCTTCACATTCAGCATAAATATATTCATAGCCTGGAATTACCCATTTTGTCCAGCCTTCCGGCGCTTCAGCATTATCATCACACTCAACTCCGGCAAGATATAAACCCTTACTAAAATTATCTGCCCATGGTTTAAATGAACGAGTATAATCAGACATTGCTCCCCATATTCCCACTATATTTCCGTGTTCATCTTTTTTGGCCAGCTGCTGTACTTCGCCAAAATGAGAGTTTGCATCCTCCCATAATTTTTGAATAAAATCGCTTCCATCCAAGGTAGTGCCTTCTTTGCCAATCACCACAAAAGATTCTTTTATACATTTTTCTATTTTCATAAATACCTCCACAAATTCAAATATGTTTGTCAACAGTTTTTTCAGATAATATTTTAAATGAAAATGCTTTATAAGCCCGCATACATAAAAACATAGCTACAGGAAAAATTATGGCGGCAAACAAGCCTGCCTTTAAATTTTCAGAAAATGCTCCCGAAACAAGACCTACTATCGTAGGGCCTCCGCTGCAGCCTACATCTCCTGCAAGAGCCAGCAGAGCAAACATTGTTGTTCCTCCAAGAGGCATTTTTGCAGACGCCAAAGAAAAGACTCCCGGCCACATAATTCCCACAGACAAGCCGCATAAGCCGCAGCCAATCAATGACATGACAGGATTTTGAAATAACACGGCTGTTAAATACGCAGCTATGCAAAGCAGTGAGCTTCCCTTAATAAACTTTACAAGATTTATTTTTTCTCCAAATTTTCCATAAAACGCCCTGCTTAAGCCCATCAATACTGAAAAAAAGCACGGCCCTGCCAAATCGCCCACGGTCTTGGAAACTCCTAAGCCTTTTTCCGCAAAGGCTGACGCCCATTGACTCATGGCCTGCTCCGATGCTCCCGCTGTCACCATGAGAATAAAAAACAGCCAGAACAAACGAAAACGGAGTAATTCTTTTATAGACATCCCCTCGTTTTCCTCTGTCAGACTTTCAAGGGGCACCTTTGTAAACCATATGCCGTTGGCAAGGGGCAATATACTCCATATTATGGGAAGGTACACCCAGCTTCCCTTTCCAAACAAAAACAGCTGCAGCGTGGATAAGCCTACCACTCCCACCGTTCCCCAGCAATAAAAGGAATGTAAAAGGCTCATGGCCGCCGCCTTGTTTTTGCTTGGACACGCTTCAACTATAGGCGATATTAATACCTCTATTAAGCCGCCTCCTATTGCATAAAAAAGTACTGCAAGCAGCAAAGTGCCATATGAATTTGACATTATCCGCGGAAACACTGACATTCCTATAAGCCCGACGGCTGCGAAAATATGCGCCGCTACAATACATATCCTATATCCTATTTTGTCAACAAATCTTGCAGATATTAAATCTACAGCAAGCTGAACTGCAAAATTAAGAGTTGTGATAAAGGTTATCTGTGATATGCTTAATGCAAATTCCTCCTGAAATATCAAGAACAAAAGCGGCGCCAGATTATTAACAATAGCCTGGGTAATATAACCTAAATAGCTTGCATATATTGTATGGTTATAATTTTTTGTCTGCTTATTCATCTCTGTATACTCTCTCATTTTTTGTTAATTCAGATAAGGATGTACATATGGCGCAGGCTCAGGTCCAACATACAGCCCATACGCATCACAAATCCAGTAAGTTCCATCTATATTTATCCTGCACCACTGATGGCTCCACTGATTTTCATTTACATGCTCATAAGGAATGTTTAACATATTCAGACACAGGCCTGTTGCCCTTGCACAGCCTGCGCATGAGCCGACTCCTGTTACAAAGTAGCCGTATGGGTCGTCATAATGGGGAGCCTCAACAGAATACTGTACCTTTCCGCTGTCAAACAAATCCCTGATTGCCGATGCAATGCCCATTAATTGCTCCTCCCTGCTTAAGCCCATAAGGGGAGTTACAATCTCCACCGCCACATTGTATGCCGCCTGAAACTCTTCATCACTGCATCTTTTTTTCAGACTTTTTATATTAGCTAAATTTCCCGGCGAAACTAACCCGTTTGGTCCTGTCTGTTCCGGAGGCTTTTGGGTGTCCGGAGTCTGTTCCGACGGTTTTTCCGTTTGCTTTTCCGTTGGTTTTTCTGTCGGTTTCTCCGTTCCAAGATAATTATTGCTTACATATCCCGGCTGCTCATTAAAATTAATTCTGTACCAGCCTGTTTCATTGCATTGTCCTGTTACCAAAATCTCCTGTCCCCCGCTTAAGGAGCCTATTCTCTGTCCGTCAACAGAAGGCGCGCTTCTCACGTTTACGTCGCTTACTGCATACATAACGACAGACATATCCGTGTATGAATACTCCGGCGCTGTCTGCCCTGTAGTAATATTTTCCACAGTTTGGGAGGGCTCAGTTGTCTGCTCCTGCGTAGCTTTTGTATCAGCCGAAGGGTCTGTTGCTTCCGTTCCCTGCGTATTATCTGAAGCATCTGTTGTTTCTGTTTCTGCTTCAGAAGCTGTCTCGGAATTTTTCGTTTCCCCGCCGTCACCTTTGGTTTCGGATATATTTTCTGTTTTTTCTGCTTCTGTTTTCTTTGCTGCATTATTATCCTGCTTTTTGTCAGCTTCATTTTTACAGCCTGCTATGATTGACAGCGCAAGCATCATGCATAAAAGCATACATAATTTTCTGTTTCTCATACCTCGTTCCTCCTTAAGTAAATATATATTTTTTACTGTGAAATATTTGTATCAAATATCATTTTTTACAATAAGGACAATAATTTGTTTTCAGATGTCCCTGCTATCGTGATATCCTCATATGAATATCGTCCTTTGTTTTACCTTCTCCGTCCCTTATAAAGCCTGCCTTTTCATAGCAATGAATTGCTTTTGAATTAGTTTCATAAACATTTAATTCCATGCCGTCAAGACTTAATTCCTCATAAGCATATTTCAGCAGAGCCTTAATTGCCTCGGTGCCATAATGTCTGTCCTGCTTTGAGGCAGTAATGGTAATCCCTAACTCCCCAATATTGTCTTTAATTTCCATTATTTCTATATTTCCGATATATTCCCCTGTAGCCTTTTCAAGCATAGAATAACACAAGGCTTTTTCTTCTAATTTGGCTCTTACCCAGTCCATTTCCTGTTCATATGTATAAGTCCGGGGATTATGACTGATTTTATCAGCAATATTAATGTCATTTACCATGGTTAAATAGTCGTCAACTAACCTTTCGCTTAATTTAATATAATAAATATTTGCTGATTCAAAAACTATTTCATAGCCGTAATTTATAAAATCTGTTTTTTCCATTTTATTTTTTAACCTCCTGCAATTCCAAAATCTTTTTATTGAAGATATAATAGCACAATTACATTAAAATATCTATTATAACTTTATATGGGCAGCTATCATTTGGGGATAATGGACATTATTATATTTAGGAAAGCTTCCAAAAAGCACAAAGAATCAGAGCCAGCCTTTCGACTGACTCTGCTCTGTCCCAAACATATTACAATTTATTTGGATAATTCTCTACATACTTTGCTCTCGTTTCTCTAAGCGCTGTTCTGGCATCCTTTACCCGTCCTGCCTCTATCTGCTTTTCAGATATCTCTATATCTCTGTATATAGCAATCTGTCTCATGGTCGACTCATAAATCTCCATGCTCATAATTACCATATCGCCATAGCCATTTTTAGTAACATAAATTGGCTCCTCTGTCTTGTGGCACATATCAGATATCTTTGATGTATTCTTCAAGTCTTTAATTGGAATTATCTGTGGCATAATATACACCTCCTTATTTGTGGTCTAATTATACCATAATTATGTGCTTTTTCAACTTAAAAATTATTAATTCTCCGTTATTTGATTTCCCATTCTTGGAATTTTTTCCCTTATACTGTCTAATGTATTTTTTAATTTTTTACAGAATCCTCAATTATTTTGTAATTATGTCCTACGCTGGTTATATTATTTTTACTTAGTCCTTTTATCTTTACCTTTTTCCTCCTGAAACTTTCTTAAAATCAGATTGGACATTGTGTTCGTATAATACAATATCAAAATCTTAGCTAAAATTAACTATAGGGCTTATACATGCATCCAAACTATACACCCAAATGAAAAACGGTCAATGACAAGTGTCAAAGACCGTTTCTTTTACAATTTTATTCAATTCATATATCCGGATATTCTTCAAAAAACCGGTAAAATTAAAGCTTTTAGGCATCATTCTCCACGTGGCTTAACTTCGCCGCCTGGTCTGCGGCTATACATGCGTCTATTATCTCCTGTATATCACCGTTCATAACCTTTTCCAGCTTGTAAAGGGTAAGACCTATCCTGTGGTCTGTAACCCTGCCCTGTGGAAAATTATATGTTCTTATCTTCTCGGCCCTGTCGCCTGTACCAATCTGGCTTCTTCTTGCGTCTGCCTCTGCATCGTGAGCCTTCTGCATCTCAAGGTCATACAGCTTTGCCCTAAGAAGGGCAAAGGCCTTTTCCCTGTTCTGTATCTGTGACTTTTCAGTCTGTGAATAAATAACAATACCTGTAGGATAGTGGGTAAGACGGACTGCAGAATCTGTAGTATTTACACACTGTCCTCCATTTCCCGACGCACGCATAACGTCTATTCTTATATCCTTCTCATCTATCTGTATATCTACCTCCTCTGCCTCAGGCATAACTGCTACCGACGCCGTTGAGGTATGAATACGTCCTCCTGACTCTGTCTCGGGAACTCTCTGTACCCTGTGGACTCCGCTTTCATATTTAAGTACGGAATAGGCCCCCTGACCTCTCACCATAAATTCAATTTCCTTCATTCCGCCTATTCCTGTCTCGTCAGAGTTTACTATCTCTATCTTCCATCTTCTTGACTCAATGTAATGGGAATACATACGGAAAAGCTCCGCTGCAAAAAGCGCCGCCTCGTCGCCGCCTGCGCCTGCCCTGATTTCCATTACAATATCCTTATCGTCGTTAGGGTCCTTTGGCAATAAGAGTATTTTAAGCTGCTGCTCAAGCTTTTCTATTCTTTCCTTGGCAGAATTCATTTCCTCCTTCGCAAGCTCCCTCATTTCCTCATCGCTCTCTGCGTCAAGTATGGCAAGACTGTCGTCCACATCCTTTTTTGCCTGCTTATAATCCTTATATGCCTCTACGATAGGAGACAAATCATTCTGCTCCTTCATTACCTTTTTATATCTTGCCTGGTCATTTACTATTTCAGGGTTATTTAATTCATTTAAAAGCTCCTCATATTTCGCCACTAAATCTTCTAATTTATCAAACATAATAATCCTCATTTCTGCTTACGCTTTTTGTTCTTTAATACTTTTACCATATATTATGAAAAATATCAACGCTAATGATTAAGCCTTCCTGTGACTACTCTGTCTAAGCCTGCCATATCCTTTACCACCTTTATGTCTGTAAATCCGTTTTCTTTCATTATATCAGATACCTCCCGGGCCTGATTACAGTCTGTTTCATACAGGAGATATCCTTCCTTATCTAAATATTCTGCCGCCCCCTTCGTTATCTCTCTGTAAAAATACAGTCCGTCCTCCATACCGTCTAGCGCCAGTCTTGGGTCATGAAGCCTTACCTCATCTGCCAGCTCGTCTATTTCGCTTGTCCTTATATATGGCGGGTTTGAAACTATCATGTCCCATCTGCGCTCCAGCGTGTCACTGCAAAACTCAAACAGACTGCTCTCCAAAAAAGCAACGTTTTCCGCTTTGTGGATTGACTTATTTAACTCTGCCACCTTTAAAGCCTCATGTGAAATATCTGAGCCAATAACCTCTATGGGGGCATTTCCCTTAACTGCTACAAGCTTTCCTATGCTTACGGCTATGCAGCCGCTGCCTGTACACATATCAAGAACTCGTATTCTTGAATTGTCACTTTTCTTGTTCTTCTGCAGTTCATTAATGTAATGCAAAGCCTCCTCCACAAGCGTTTCCGTGTCCTGTCTCGGTATAAGCGTATGCTCATTTACTTTAAAATCAAGTCCCATAAACTCCTGATGTCCGGTAATATGCTGCAGGGGCACACGGGTACATCTGACGCTAATCATTTTATCAAAGCTTTCCTCTGCCTTATCATCTCTGCACAAGTCAAGCTGCTTCACAAAATAAGCGGCCCTGTTCATGAAAAATGCCTCCTCAAACAGCAGCCATGCGTCTGTGTTAAAATCGCTTATGCCAGCCTTTTTCAACCTGTCTTTGCCTCTGTTTAATATATCAATATAACGGCTCATCTTTTTCATCTGCCTTATCAATGTCATTTGACCTGTCAAGGTTTGACTCCTGCCATTCCCTCCAGTCAAACACTGCCTCAACAGCCTGTATCGCTACCTCTATCATATCATTAGAAGGCTCCTTTGTGGTAAGCCTCTGCATAAGAAGTCCCGGCGCGCTTAAAATTTTAACTGCAATATTGTCGCTTCTTCCGGCAAGCCTTATAATCTCATAGGATATACCTGCGATAACAGGCATAAGAAGGATTCTTACAGCCACCTTAACAAGCCTTGTGGTTTCCGCTGGCATAAAGGCTGACACAAGTATAAAGGCTATTACGCTTATAAACATAACAAACAATAAAAAGCTTGTTCCGCACCTCTTGTGCTGTCTTGAGCTTGACGCCACATTTTCCGTATTTAATTCCAGATTATTTTCTATACAATTTATACATTTATGCTCCGCTCCGTGATACATAAAGGTTCTCTGGATATCCTTCATTCGCGATATAAGCACCAGATAAAGCAAAAATATAATTATTCTTGTTATTCCTTCAATAACTGCTAAAAGCGCATTTGAATTAATACTTAAAAGCCCCTTAAAAAGCTCTGACACATAATAAGGCAGGATTATAAATAATGCAACGGACAAAACCACTGAAAATACAACCGTAAGTCCCATCAATACGCCTTCCGCCTTTTCCTTGAACGCCGATTTTACCGCTTTATCCATGGGCTTATCCTCTGTCACCTCTATTTCCTCCTCAAAAAATTCTGCGGAATATGTAAGCGACTTTATTCCCAATACAAGTGAATCTATAAATCCAAACACGCCTCTGATAAAAGGCAGATTTAAAATTTTGCTTTTTCCTGCTATGCCTTTATATTCTTTTATCTCTATAGCTATATCATTGTCGGGCTTTCTGACTGCAACGGCGTACTTGTCTTTATTTTTCATCATTATGCCCTCTAATACAGCCTGCCCGCCAATACCGGATGATTTTTTTGCCATATTTGTTCCTTTCCCACAATGTAAAAAGGTTGAGAATAATATCCTCAACCTGTACTTACTACCTATGCCTCTGTCTTAACACCATACTTACGATTGAACTTATCAATACGTCCACGGGCAGCCGTTGCCTTCTGCTGGCCTGTGTAGAAAGAATGACACTTTGAACAAATTTCTACATGGATATTTTCCTTTGTTGACCCGGTAACAAATGTATTACCACAGTTGCACTCTACTGTTGCCTGATAGTATGTTGGATGTATTCCTTCCTTCATCTTTTCACCTCTCTGATTCCTGCAAAATTGGACTTTACCAATTTCGTCTTTTTCTAACAACCATATTAATATAACATACAAGCCATATAATTGCAAGTTTTTTTGCAATTTTTGCAAGTTTTTTTGCAATTAACTACTCCTGCTTCTTGTCCTGCTTTTTTTCCTGCTTCATCAATGTTTTCATTATAATGGAGTATATATCCTGACTTGCATCCCTCCAGTTATTGCACATTATTTCCGCAACATCCTCCGATGGAACGGTTATATTTATATCTATAAGATTGCTGCTTCCCTCCTTTATCTGACACGTAACTATATAATCCTGCCCGTTTGCCGACAAATAATAATCTGATGTGGTTCCAACCTCATTTCTCATCTCATATTTATTATCTATAAGAAATATATCCATATCATCTACTACGGCTACCGGTATTTTGTCCGAAAACAGCTCTACGGTTTCTATGCCTGAATCTGTTATCTTATAATATGAAGTATTTCTTACGGTCTCTGCTGAAATAAGACCTGCCTCCAAAAGCTCTGTTATAACCTGCTGAAATACAAAATAAGTAGTATATTCCTTATCTAAAAAAAAGTCTGATATCTGCGTGTTTGTCAACGGAAAATTAACCTTATTCAACATATATAATGTCATAAATTTGTATAATGTAAGTGAATCCATTGCCATATTTTTGTTCCTTTCCTTCTCCTTTACTTTTTTACTGCAAATTTTACAGCATATAAAATCTACATTTTATGAAATCTGTCCCCCTGTATCAGATTTCTGTTTACAATTTCCCTGTTTATTGCATTTAACACTGCTTTTTTATTTCCTGTCCATAAAGGCTCAATAAGAATATTTTTTGGTCCGTCGCCTGTCATTCTGTGTATTACTATATCCTCTCTCAATTCCTCTATAAGACGAAATAAAATATCTATATATTCCCCCAATGAATATATTTTAAAACCCTCTTTTAAATATATTTCTGCGAGCCTTGTTTCCTTTAAAACATGCAGAAGCTGAAATTTAATTCCCTGAACGTCACTTTCATTAATATAGCGAACAGTATATATCATATCCTTAATTGTCTCATTTGGCAAGCCTATAATCATATGCGTTATAATTTCTATTGGTAACTGCCGCTCATTTCCCTTATTGTCATATTTTCTTATAATGTCTATTGCCCTTTCATAGACGTAATTTTTATATCCTCTGTTTATATATTCTGCACTTTTTTCATTTGCTGTCTGAAATCCAAGCTCCACCCATACAGGCTTGATTTTATTTAATTCGCCCAAAAGCTGTCCAACCTGCCCGTCTATACAGTCAGGTCTGGTTGCTATAGACAATACTTTTACCTGTGGGTGCGACAACGCCTCCATAAATATTTTTCTTAAATAAGCTATATCCCCATATGTGTTGGTATATGACTGAAAATAAGCTATATAGCTTCCCTTTGGAAATTTTTTCTCTATCTGCGCCTTTCCATTCTCTATCTGCTGTATTACATCCCCTTTATATCCCTCGGCAAAATCACCTGAGCCTCCCTTGCTGCAAAATATACACCCTTCACTGCTTATTTTTCCATCTCTGTTCGGGCAGGTCATTCCTCCATCCAAAGAAATTTTATAAAGCTTACAGCCATACGTCTTTTTAAGATAGCTGCTTAATGTATTTATATACATCAGACTAACCTTTTTATTTTGCGCTTGTACGTCATAATACCCAAAATTCTGCCTTTCTTTGATATTATTTTACATCTATTTGATAAATATATCATATTTTTAAAAAAAGTACTATCTTTTTTTTTAATCTTATTGTATAATCATTTTTATATATTGATAAAATAAATATGAATCAATCTATGATTCCTAGTTAAAACTAATTTTTTTATTTCAATGTATTATTATATTTTACCCTGAAAGGAAGTAAATTTTTTATGATGAGAGATAAACTTCAGTCTTTACCAATGACAGAGTTACGTGAAATAGCAAAAGCAAACGGAATAAAAAGTGTAACTGCTATGCGAAAGGCAGCTTTAATCGACAAAATCATTGAAGTAACGGGAAGCGAGGCATCTTCTACGCCTAACGCTACGTATTCTTCCCAGCCTCAGGTTTCACCTGTTGCGGTTTCAGAAACTCCTGTAAGTATTCCGGGTTATACCATGACTACCGTTCATGAGCAGCCGGCAAGACCACAGGGCTATGTGCCTCAGGAGATGCAGCGTTCAACTCCATATTCGAATCCTGCATATACAAGCACATATGAGCCAAAGCAGCGTCCTTATTCTTCATATGATAACAGACCTCAGCGTAATTCTTATGACAGAAGCTCAAGCTATGACAGAAACAGCAATAACAGCGGCTATGACAGAAATTCAAACAACAGCTACGACAGAAACAGCAATAATAACAATTATGACAGAAGCTCAGGCAGCTATGACAGAACATCCGGCAGCAACTATGACCGCAATGACAGAAACACAAGCTATGTCCGCACTCACGAGAGAACTACCGGCTATGACAGAAATCAAACGGACAGAAGCAGCACATATGACAGGACTTCACCAGACAGAAATTACAGGGATACACGTTCGTATGATAATCAGTCGTACGAAAGACCTAGCTATGACAGGCAGACATATGACCGCTCAAACTATGAAAGACCTGCCAACAATAATTTTGAGAGAAACTTTGAAAGAACAATTAATGATGATATAGCATTTGACCCTGCTCTTGACAGCGGTATAGACGCTAACGGCATTCTTGAGGTTATGCCTGACGGTTTTGGCTTTATACGCTGTGAAAACTATATGCCGGGTGACAATGATGTTTATGTATCGCCTATCCAAATAAGAAAATTTAATCTGAAAACCGGAGATGTTATTTTAGGTAAGCTTAAAGTTAAAACACCGTCTGAAAAATTTGCAGCACTCCTTTACATAACTACTGTAAACGGATATTCTATACCTGAGGTGCTTTCACGTAAGAGCTTTGAAAATCTTACCCCTGTATTCCCTGATGAGAGAATCAGAATGGAAACAGACAATCATAACACTGCCATGCGTATTTTAGATATTGTTTCTCCTATAGGAAAAGGTCAGAGAGGCTTAATCGTATCCCAGCCAAAGGCAGGCAAAACTACTCTTTTAAAGGAGATAGCCCATGCCATTGCAAAGAATAATCCTGAGATGCATATGATTATTCTTCTTATAGATGAAAGACCTGAGGAGGTTACTGATATTAAAGAGGCTATTGCAGGAAAAAACGTAGAGGTTATATATTCTACATTTGACGAGCTTCCGGAGCATCACAAGAGAGTTTCGGAAATGGTTATAGAGAGAGGCAAAAGACTTGTTGAGCATGGAAAGGATGTAGTTATTCTTTTAGACAGCATTACAAGACTTGCCAGAGCTTATAATCTTATTGTTCCTCCTAGCGGACGTACTCTTTCAGGCGGCCTTGACCCTGCCGCTCTTCATGCGCCTAAGAAATTCTTTGGGGCCGCAAGAAATATGCGGGAAAGCGGAAGCCTTACAATTCTTGCCACTGCCCTTGTTGAAACGGGAAGCAAGATGGATGATGTGGTATTCGAGGAATTTAAGGGAACAGGCAACATGGAGCTTGTCCTTGACAGAAAGCTTTCAGAAAAGCGTGTTTTCCCTGCTATAGATATATTAAAATCAGGCACAAGAAGAGACGATTTGCTCCTTTCAGAGGAGGAGGCTGCCGCCGCTGACATTATCAAGAAGGTTTCAAGCAGCTTAAAGCCTGATGACGCGGTGGAAACCATCCTTAACCTTTTTGCAAAGACTAAGGATAACGCTGAATTCTGCCAGACTATCGTGAAACAGAATTTATAGAACTGCGATAATGATTTCTTATTTCTATTAGAAATTTACTTTAATCTGATAAATGTAATATCGAGAGTATGATAATAAAGCGGTTAGATTTAGATATCGGAAACTAAATCTAACCGCTTATTATTATAACACTACTCTTTTTATATTTCTTAATAAGTCTTTCTTTTCAGAAAAATGTTCCCAGCGCATATATTTAAAATATAAAATATATTTCTACAAAAACCACATAATATGCAGCAAATTAACGGCTCTATAAATGGGAATTCATAAACCTCGCTGGGCAACAATTACGGTATAATTTTCCGTATCATATGTAACTCCTGTTTCTCTAAAACCATTTTTGTGCCAAAAATGTTCTGCTTGAGGATTCCCTTTTACCCAACCGAGGCGGACATTCGCCATCCCAATACGGGCCAGATAATCACACAGGTCATTGATAATCTTGCTCCCTGTTCCAGTATTCTGTATGGACACATCCGTCATAAAAAATCCAATAAAGGCTGTTAATTCATCCGGATAGGCCATGATGAAATCCATCACAGCAATCAGTTTTTCCCCATCATAAAATCCCAGATAGTACTTATCGCACATTTCCTT
>ERZ777011.2837-NODE-2837-length-12476-cov-14.134530_pt1 | contig 12476 bp, 12 predicted proteins | sample MGYA00374964_ERZ777011 | MGnify/ENA primary metagenome ERZ777011 (study PRJEB29310, sample SAMD00008975) | mouse gut metagenome | study: EMG produced TPA metagenomics assembly of the Metagenome analysis of fecal microbiota from mouse which was promoted...
ATACTTTCATTGCTATTTGTGCCGCCAGCCAAAGGCGGCGGAATGGAGATTTTTAGTAAAAAAATTAAAAAACAGATACGAAAGTTATACCTGTCGTCCGTGACGGGAAATTTGTCCCTGACCGGGGCGTGGGTCGCCATTCTTGCGGCAAGAGGATACAGCCTTGCGCAGATCGGTCTTGCGGAAACAGTCTTTCACATCACGAGCATCCTGCTGGAAATCCCGTCCGGGGTTTTCGCCGACTTATTCGGCAGGAAGAAAATGCTGCTTGTGAGCAGTATCCTGCGCATGGCGGGAAATATCGTGATGATTTTTTCCTGTAGTTTTTCCATGATCTGCCTTTCGCTTGCCTTTTACGCCGCGAATTATAATTTTGCTTCCGGTTCGGGCGGTTTATCAACCCTGTGCGCGGGCTTTGCGCTTTTCATCGGACACAGAGCTGCTTACGGCACGGATGTTGTGATGTGCGCCCTGCAGATTCTCATCGTCCTCTCCTTATATGAGGCGCGGATAAATGACGGGGTAAGTGATGCCGCAAAAGGGTTGACTCAATCAGTCAGGTCGGAATTGATGCAATGCTTCCTGTCGAGCCTGTCCTTCCTAAAAAGGGAGAAAAAGGCAACCGCCCTGATGTTCTGTAATTCTTTTGTCGGGGCGATGGATATCCTGCTTTTGTTTTTCCTGCAAGCCAAACTGCCTGCGGCGGGAATGCCGAACCAGGCATTGGGCGCCGCCTTATTCTTTATGGAATTGGGAGGTATCTTTGGCTCGAAAATCATTCTAAAATGGAGGAAGCCAAAATATAGAAATGTGTTTACGGTGACAGCAACGCTGGTGTTTTTGGGCGTGCTGGCGGAGCACTCGAGCTTCTGTCTGTTGATGACAGCCAGCGGTTTTCTGGCGGCATTTGCTGACGATATGCTGCAGGTCAGGACCAATACCATTTTGCAGGATATGTTTCCCTCAGAGCAGAGGGCGACGCTTATTTCCATGGAATCTTTTACTTTTTCCGTGATTATGGTGGTGCTGTCGCCGCTTGCGGGACTCCTATTCTCAAACTGGTAACTGATTCGAGTCACCGCGGCGGCTGTATTCGCAAAAGCAGCACATTGTCAAAAAATTGAATATAGTTTGCTTTCTGCCTAAATTCCTGCTACGATAAAAAGGATGAATCGCTTAAACATCAAAATTTTACAATACAGCAAAAATGTACATTAACCTAAACTAAATACTGAAAGGCAGGTACCATCATGAATCCCAACCTAAAAAAATATTCCATTTCCGAGCTCCCCTACTACAAGGTACACGGGCGCACGATTCCGAACGCCTCCCCGCTTCCCCTCTTTTTCAACGGCAGCGGCGTGGAAGTGAACGTATCAGGCTCAGAACTGTGGGTGGATCTGGAAGTCAGTTACAATGTCTTTGAAATGTGGATCGCCTGTGAGATCAACGGTGAATTGATGAGCCGCCAAATGCTCATGCCCGGTACATACCCCTTATGCCTGTTTCGCGGCATGAGCGAGGAGCCGATCAAAAATGTGCGTATCTACAGAGAGCTTCAGGCTATGTCTGAGGACGAGGACTGCTGCCTCATCGTCCACGGTTTTCAGGCGGACGGCAGCTTTTCTCCCGTTCCCCCCAAAAAGCTCACGCTGGAATTTATCGGCGACAGTATCACCTCGGGAGAAGGCACTTACGGCGCGAAAGAAGACTGGGACTGGATTCCCATGTACATGAGCTACAGCCGCAATTATGCAAAGATGACAGCCGAAGCGCTGGACGCGGAAGCCTTCCTCATTTCACAAGGCGGCTGGGGCGTACTCTCCGCCTGGGACAACAACCCGAACTCCAACATTCCCTCCCGCTATGAAAAGCTCTGCAGCCTCTGCTATGGCGAAAAAAATAAGGCTCTGGGAGCCTTTGAACCGTATGACTTTTCCCTGCGAAAAGTAGACGCCGTGATCGTCAATCTCGGCACCAACGACGCCTCCGCCTTCGAGCAGCCGCCCTTTGTCGATCCCGCCACAGGCGAGAGCTTCAAGCAGCGCAAGAACGCGGATGGCACCTACCATGAAGACGACTTAAACCGCTTCAAAGATGCCATTGTAGACTTTCTTAAAATGCTGCGCAGACACAATCCGCAGGCACATATTGTCTGGTGCTACGGTATGCTTGGCTATAACCTGACCCCTGCCATCACGGATGCCATGAACCGCTACACGAAAGAGACAGGCGACTACAATCTCCTTTTCTTACAGCTTCCGAACACCACAAGGGAGACGGTCGGCTCGCATGAGCACCCGGGAATGCTTTCCCACCGCAGAGCGGCGGATGTGCTGATCGAATATTTACAGAATTATTTTGCTGTCTAAACTACCAGAAAATTGCGAAACCTCACAACCTTGCAATCGTTGTGAGGTTTTACAATTACCCTATTCTATTATGCAAGAAATGCAAGCACAGTCTCCGTATATTTTTCCGCTTCCTCAATCCTTGGAAAGTGCCCGCTATTCTCAAAAACGGTCTGCTTTATATCCTGCACATTGCTCAACATATATTCTATCTGGCGCTTCGTACAGGCAGGGTCAAATTTCCCGTTAAGCAGCAGTATCGGCTGCGTGATCTCTTTTACCATTGGTAAAAAATTATCCATCATGGTTACTCTTTTTTCGGAAGACCCATTTGGGATAGACGGCTTTTCCATCAGCTTCTTCAAATGCTGCTCTGCTTTTGCCCACATTTCATTTGTGATTTCACTCGTGTCCATGCTCTCCTGATATTCTTCAAAGGAAATGCCATGTAAATAATTTCGCAGCTGCATATCCGTGCAGCAACTAAGCAGCTCCATCAGATCGCAAATGGACTCTTTTCCGCCCTGATAATCCGTTGTTTTCAGTTTTTGGCAAAGTTCGCTTTCCGCATTATTATTATGGCTTTCAATATGCCCGCTTAAAAATTCCGCTGTTGAACTCGCAGAATCTTCAAACCATAGGGAAGGACAATCCAGAATCACCTTATGGATGGATTCCGGATAACAGTGCGCATATAAAACGGCATGCATACCGCCGTAAGAATGTCCGAGGATACTCCACTTCCCGATACCAAAAGATTTGCGCATCTCCTCAAACATTTCCACTTGATATTCCATACTGTAATCTTCATCCTCTGCAATGGCATCCGAACGAAGAACGCCCAACTGATCCAATATTATAATCCTTATTTGTCTGCTCAGGGCTTTTGCCTGATTGACAAAATCAAGGCAGCTTGCACCCGGGCCGCCGTGAAGATACAGTAACGTATCGCTGTGTTCCTCACCATATATTTCATAATAAATCTTTTTACCAAAAACAGTAGTAAACATTCCCTTATCCCTCTTTTTTATCTCCGCCGCTTTAAAATGCTAAACCCTTTCCAGTTCCATCATCCCCAGTTTCAACGCCCCCATGATCCCCTGTTTATCGTCAAGGCTCTGCACCACGATATAGCTATCAAGATCCTCGATTTCTTTGGTCTTGATATAGCCGTTTAACAGCTCCTTGAACTTCGCGCGCACCAGAGGCAGGAGCTGCGTCTGGTGCATGACGCCGCCGCCTAAAATAATGCGCTGGGGCGAAAAGAGCATCACATAATCAACCAGCGCCTGCGCGATGTACTCCGCCTCCATCTCCCAGACTTCGGCTCTGTCCGCCAGTTCAATCGCTTTCTTTCCCCATCTGCCCTCGATGGCGGGACCTGCCGCCAGTCCTTCCATGCAGTTTTTGTGGAAAGGACAAAAGCCCTCATAGGTATCATGCGGGAGCTTGTTCAGCAAAATATGACCGCCTTCCGGGTGCATCATGCCATGCACGAGTCTGCCGTCCACGATCACACCCACGCCCACACCTGTGCCGATCGTGATATAGATACAGCTATGCAGCCCTTTCGCGATTCCCCAGGTATATTCCCCCAGCGCGGAACCGTTCACGTCGGTATCAAAACCCACGGGTACCCCCAGTTTTTCACGAAACGCGCCTACAATATTGAAATTCTGCCAGGCGAGTTTCGGCGTGGTGGTAATATATCCGTAAGTCACGGAATTTCTGTCCACGTCGATCGGCCCAAAGCAGCCGATGCCCAGCGCCTCAATGCCTTTTCCTGTAAAAAAATCCAAAAGTTTCGGGATCGTGATCTCCAGCGTTTCCGTAGGAATCGAAATCTGCTCCCTGATCTCTCCGTTTTCATTACCGATGGCGCACACCATCTTCGTGCCGCCTGCTTCCAAAGCTCCTAAAATCATATTGATACCCTCCTAACCTAATATCCTTCTTGCTACATACACCCCGCTGGCGGAGGCATGGGACAGGGAATGCGTCACCCCGCTGCCGTCCCCGATGATGTAAAGTCCTTTGTGTTTCGTTTCCAGGTTCTCGTCGATATCCACTTCCATATTGTAGAATTTCACTTCCACGCCATAGAGCAGGGTATCGTCGTTCGCAGTGCCGGGCGCAATCTTATCAAGCGCATAGATCATTTCCATGATGCCGTCCAAGATACGCTTGGGCAATACCAGACTCAAGTCTCCCGGCGTAGCAGAAAGCGTCGGCTCAATGATGCCTTCCGAGATGCGCTTTGCGTTACTGCGTCTGCCGCGCACCAGATCACCGAAACGCTGCACGATCACGCCGCCGCCCAGCATATTGGAAAGTCTGGCAATGCTTTCACCGTAGCCGTTGCTGTCCTTAAAGGGCTCCGAAAAATGCTTCGCTACCAGCAGCGCAAAGTTTGTATTGTCCGTCTGTTTTTCTGCTCCCTCGTAGCTGTGTCCGTTCACCGTCACGATACCGTTCGTATTTTCATTGACCACGATCCCGTGCGGATTCATGCAGAATGTGCGCACACTGTCCTCAAATTTTTCCGTGCGGTAAACGATCTTGCTCTCGTAAAGTTCATCCGTCAGATGAGAAAAAATAACTGCCGGAAGCTCCACCCGCACGCCGATATCCACACGGTTCGACTTCGTTTTGATATCCAGCTCGCCGCACACTTTTTCCATCCATTTGCTGCCGCTGCGCCCCACAGATATGACGCATTTGTCACATTCATAGGCTTCCTTTTCCGTTACCACGCGAAATCCGTCCGCTGTCTTCTCCACCGTTTTTACAGGTGTATCAAAGTAAAAGTCAACCTTATCCTTTAATTCCGCGTATAAATTTTCTAACACAATATAATTGATATCCGTCCCTAAATGGCGCACCGAAGCATCCAGGAGATTTAACTTATTTTGCAGACAAAGCTTCTTAAAATGCGTCCCTGCCGTGGAGTAAAGCTTCGTCCCCTCGCCGCCGTAGCGCATATTGATCTCATCCACATAGCGCATCAGTTCCAGGGCCTGCTTCTTCCCCACATACTCGTAAAGCGTGCCCCCAAAATCATTTGTAATATTGTATTTCCCATCAGAAAAAGCGCCCGCGCCGCCAAACCCGCTCATAATGGAACAGCTCGGACAGCCCACGCAGGATTTCACCTTTTCGCCGTCGATCGGGCAGTGCCGTTTCTCCAAGGCGTGCCCCGCCTCGATCACCGCAATTTTCAAATCCGTTTCCTTCTTTGTCAGCTCGTATGCCGAGTAGATGCCGCCCGGTCCCGCGCCGACAATGATCACGTCGTATCTCATACTCTCACAATCCTCTGCCAGCTTGCTATTTCCCTGTATTTCCGCGACGCTCCCGTCGTCTTGCCGTGCTCTTTGAAACAGCATCCTGCTTTCTGTTTTCTTTTCTTTCATCTTAGCATAAACAGCAATCGGCGGCAATAAAAACGCGCTTGAAAAATACTGCAAATGGTACTATGATGGAAACGTCGGCGTGCCCTGACGCCGCCGATCATCAAACGGTAAAAGCAATCGTCATTGCCGTTTAGAAATAGAGAACAAACGATAAAGAATAGGAGCTCATTCCCATGGAAAAGTTAAAACCGAAGTTGTTTTCCGTCATGAAGACTTATACTAAGGAGCAATTTATTAAGGACGTAATCGCCGGCATCATCGTCGCCATTATCGCCCTGCCCCTATCCATCGCCCTGGCACTTGCATCAGGCGTCGGCCCCGAACAGGGTATCTACACCGCCATCGTTGCGGGCTTTTTAATCTCTTTTCTGGGCGGAAGCCGCGTACAGATCGCGGGACCCACAGCCGCCTTTGCCACTATCGTCGCAGGCATCGTGGCTGCCAAAGGCATAGACGGTTTGATCCTTGCTACCATTCTGGCCGGCATTATTTTGATTGCCATGGGCTTTCTGCGCCTTGGCAACCTGATCAAGTATATCCCTTATACCATCACCACAGGCTTTACGGCGGGTATCGCCGTCACCATCGCCATTGGTCAGATCAAAGATTTTTTGGGCCTGACTTACCCCGAGGGAACCGTAACGATCGAAACCATGGAAAAACTGGAAGCGGTTATTCAAAATATTGCGTCTATCAATGTGCAGGCGCTGATCGTCGGCATGATCTGCCTGGCTATCCTTATTGTGTGGCCTTATATCAACAAGACCATTCCCGGCTCCCTGATTGCCGTGATCGTCGGTATCCTGATAGTGAAGTTTCTCAATATGAACGTAAACACCATCGGCGACCTTTACGAGATCAGTAATAAACTGCCAAGCTTCCATCTGCCTTCCTTCACCTTGAAGGACGTGGGCGATATCCTGCCGGATGCTTTTACCATCGCAATTCTGGCGGCTATCGAATCCCTGCTCTCCTGCGTGGTATCTGACAGCATGATCAATTCCAAGCACCGCTCCAATATGGAACTGATTGCACAGGGCGTCGGCAACGTCGGCTCCGCACTGTTTGGCGGCATTCCCGCCACGGGCGCGATTGCCAGGACGGCCGCCAACATCAAAAACGGTGGGCGTACCCCCATTGCCGGTATGGTGCACTCCATTACGCTGGTATTGATCCTTGTGATTTTAATGCCTTACGCAGCGCTGATTCCCATGCCCTGCATCGCCGCCATCCTCTTTATGGTGGCCTATAATATGAGCGGCTGGCGTACCTTTGTGAATCTGATCAAGTCCTCTCCCAAGAGCGACATTATCGTATTAGTGCTTAGTTTTGTACTTACCGTCGTCTTCGATCTGGTACTTGCGATTGAAGTCGGTATTCTACTTGCCGCAATTTTATTTATGAAGCGTATGAGCGAAGTAACGGAAGTGGAGGGCTGGAAGTATGTGGATGAGGAAGACGATCCCGATGCCCTTTCGCTTCGCGTGGTGCCAAGCCACACTCTGGTTTATGAAATTTCCGGGCCGATGTTTTTTGCTGCGGCAGACAAGATCCTGCGCATCTCATTAAAGGAAGACACCTCCTGCCTGATCCTGCGTATGCGTAGTGTAAACGCCATCGACGCGACCGCCATGCACTCCCTGACGGAACTTCTGGAAAAATGCGAAAAGAGAGGCATCCGTATCATCCTCTCTCATGTCAATGAACAGCCGAAAAAAGTAATGGATAAAGCAGGCTTTACCGAGCGGGTCGGCATAGAGAATTTCTGCGCCCACATCGACGAAGCGCTGGAAGCGGCGGCTAAGCACGTTTAGCCCGAAATGTAATAAGTCTATTCAAAGTGATCGGCAGAAAGAGTACATCTTCATGTCGATCACTTTTTCATTTTTAACAGCATTGCTTCGCAAGGTGCCTTCATATTGAAAGCCCGCTTTTTCCAGCACACGGCAGGAAGCGGCATTGTAGGCAAACGGCTCCGCATATATGCGGAGAATATCGCTGTTATCAAACACATACGCGCAAATTTGTTTTACCGCATCGGTCATAATGCCCTTTCCCCAGTATTCTTCCGCCACGTAATATCCCAGTTCCGCAGTCCGCCTGTGGATATTGCCCTGACGAAACACGCCGATACTGCCAATTGCTTTATCATCTACCGTAATCGCAAAAGCAAAGGTCTCGTTTTCATCCGCCGCAAGCATGGCGGAAATAAAGTCCACTCCGTCCTGTTCTGTATAAGGATAGGGCAACCCATCCCGCAGGTTATCCTGCACTTTTTTATTGGAAATGGCAGCTGCCAAATCCTTTGCGTCTGATAATTTCCATTTTCTTATTTTACAGGTCATTTCCGATTCCAGCCTTCCTGCAAACAGTTTTTTTGCATATACTCCATCACAAGATTTAAATTCTCATCAATGGACTTTATTCCATCAAGGCGCAACACCGGGCATTGCAAAGTCTTTACCCATTCTTCGACCTCGCCCTCGGCTCTGAATGCAGCCATGTGGAAAAATTTTTCTTCCCGCTCATACAAATCTCCGCCGGATAACATTCTTTCACCGAACTTCTGAAAGGAACGTTCTTTCACCCGCTGCAGCCTGATCTCCTTTGGCACGTCAAGCAATACAGCACATTGAAACAGCGAAGAAATATCTTCTCCATAATCGCCTTTCCCGGAAGCAAGAATAACGTTTTCATGTGTTTCCAACTCATAGCGCAAAAGCCTCGTCACTTCTTCACGGGAACGGGAAGAAGCGTATGGATCGTTGGGATCTGTTTTGGAAAAATACAGATCTTCAATATCAATAAAATGAAACTGTAGTTTTTCCGCAAGCGCTTTTCCGAGGGTACTTTTTCCGGCGCCATTTAGACCGCATATTATCATTTTCATAAAATCGACACCATATATAAAAATAATAAGGAAAATATTGTTTCAACTAACATAAAAAACTTATTGCAGTTTAATATCCATAAGTTTCTTATTTATCATTAATAAACAATATACCACTTTACTTTTCAAGTAATTTTCCTGCCTTATAATAAAAATACATATCTTTTTGATTAATTTTCCTTTTATTGGCTATATGCTCTTCGTAAGCAGATGCAATTTTTGTTGCCGCATATGTACCACCTGTAACCAACATCGCTGTGTCAGATGAAATAGCATTATTAAATGCGGAGATTACACCACCTGCCGCAACACTTACCACAAGTCCCCCCGTTGACTTCCATACTCCCTCATCTGTTAAAAACTTTTTCCCCAAATTTTTAATAAAACTTCCATCTTTTGTGTTTTCTTCTATTTCTAATAATGCAGGAACTACCTCTTTGTTATAGAGAATTTCGCACTCGCTCTCAAAATCCGTATCCCAAGGCATATTTTGAATTGCTGCAGAATATTCCAACATTTTACTTCGAAATCTTATCAATGGTTTAGATAATTCTTTTTTTATATCTATCACTTCATCCATAGTTGCTTCCGAAAAAGATGGAAGTTTTTTAATATAATTATCGGCCAAACCAGCATGATTGATTTTTTGTTTATCTATCGAACTCAAATCAATAATTCTACTATCTACAGCAGCTTTCATTAAGTCATTAGATTGTGTATCAAATATTGGATAACTGGATTGTATCGATCTTGTAAGCAAACCACAATACTCTTTAACACATAAATCCAAATCGCCTAACGAATGATTAAATTTTTCTATTTTGACTTGTCCTTCATCAATTAAAGTTTTTAACTCCTTTCCATACTGCTCTCCAACAAGAGAAAGTACTCTATCGCAAATTTCTATTGTAAAGCTACGTAATTGTTTTTGAATTTCATATTTTTTCACATACGGAATGGATTTATATCTCTTGCTATATATTATATCAGAAAATTCTTTAATAACCGGATAAGATTCTTCATAAAAACTAGCATTATTCAATTTAGCAAGCGGTATTATTTGCTCAAGCAACTTAATTGCTGTTTTTTCATTAATCCCATTACCCTTATCAGTAAACCTACTAAACATATACGCCAGAGGACTTATAAGCGTCACTTTATCGGCATACAATAAAGCTGCTTTAACATAATTCATTTCTCGCTCCAAACTTGTATTGTTAGGAACTATAGCAATTGTAAAATCAAACCCCATGTTTACAATCATCTCCTATTTTCTATGAAAAGCTTTAGTACCAATATTTTATTATGTCATTTTCCCTATCTTAATTTATCAAATAATCAACTGCCTTTACCAACGTCTTTAACAATATTTTTTCTCAATGTTTCAATCGCATTTTTATTATTTCTCAATATTTTAAGTTGCCTGTATGCCTTTTCCCTTAATATCTTTAACCGTTCAATACCAGAAAATCCCTGCCTTATCAAATCTGCATTGGTATCTTCTAAATTGATAAGCACAACTAATTCTTCTGCAGAAGCAAAATCTCTGATATTAGGCGTTTTCCCACTTATTCCCTTCTCATTTCTCCATTGAACTGCTGTCTTTCCAAATAACGCCATATTCAAAATATCCGCTTCAGATGCATATGTATAAGCCATTTCTTGCGAAGATAATGTTGGTGTTATCAGGAATTCTTTTACCGCATCTGTATGAATACGGTAATTTATTTTTGAAAGTTCTCTCTTAGCATCCCAACCTATTGCAGTTCGGGTTGCTTCGTCCTTCTTTAACCTCTGATAATCCTTGATAATATAGAGTTTAAATTCTGGAGAAATCCACGACGTAAACTCAAAGGCTATATCCGTATGCGCATATGTACCACCATATCTCCCTGATTTTGATATAATACCTATTGCGTCTGTTGCCTTTATCCACTGTTGCGGAGTCAGTGTAAATGCATTATCGCCAGACTCTGCTTTAAACCTATCGAATTCGATAGGTTTAAAATTAGGATTATAAATTTGTTCCCATAAGCCTAAAAAGGAAATAGTTGAATGGTTACGCATCCAATTTGCAACCACTATGAAAGCATTGTTTGGATTCTTGTATTTTGCTATATCTGTAAGAGAAACATATGCATTCTCATTCACAACATCACCCATTACTCTGATTTCTGTCCCATTGGCATCTATTTTCATGTTTTTCATTATCTCAACAATCTCCTTTTGTAAGAATTATCCCCTTCTTCAATATATTATCATTCTACACATTCTGGATCCCCAATCTCCTCATTCCCCAGATATTTTATATATTCTTTCCCTTCATAAAAATTCAAGATCGGGCGGCGAAGTTTCGACGGATACAGAGGCAATTGATTCAATACAGATAAATCCAGCCATTCAAAACCAATCTGATTCGTATCCCCATACAGTTCTGCATCAGGGGCTTCTCCCAGATAATCACATAAAAATACCAGATCCACTCTGTGAAAATCTTCCCCGTGAACTCCCTCTATCACGAAAAGTAAATCTTTGCACGCAACCTCTATCCCCGCTTCTTCTCTCACTTCCCGTTCCACAGCCTGCGAAAGCATTTCCTCACATTCCTGTCCGCCGCCGGGCAATATGTACCATTCTTCTTTGCCGTCACTTATCTTTATTGTAAGTAATCTGCCGTTTTGAATAATCACTGCTTTCGCAGAAGTTCGAATCTGTCTTGGCATATTGACCCCCATTCCGTTTCAGCTCAACACTACCACACGAAAATATCCGTGCTTTAATCCATCCCCCTCTGTCTCGTAACCTCATACATCAATATCGAAGCAGCGCAGCATATATCATATCTTTCGCCCAATCGGATAGATTGTTTTTATCATACAAAAAAGACTTAATCTGCCAGTGATTCCTCACCGCCTCGTTCAGACTGCGGACACCTTCCACCAAAAACTCATGGTATCGGTACCTTTTGTTTCGGTTGGTTTTCAGTACTCGAATTTCTGAAATATGTTATTTTTCGCGGATATTTTTGTTTCCTTCATTTTTTCCTACACTTTCTCAAAAGCCACAGTCTGTTCTTTCATGGAAATCTTCCCGACTTTATAGCCGTATTCAGACAGTTCCTTTTTATATGTCAGAAAAGAATGGTCTATCGGCAAACCTGCAATTTCCTCAATCTCAGCATAGGTCAGCTTGAAGCTTTCCGTTCCATTTTCTTTGATCCAATTCCATAACGGGTCATACTTACTCATAATTAGAGCCTTCTCCTAAAATAAATTCATTTACCTTTTTTACCCGACACAATATGAAAAACAGGACAATCAATCTCACTGTTCTTCCCATGTTGATAAACAAGCGAATATCCTCTTTGCACAATATCGCACTCATCATTTAATCTATCTATACTATGTAAAACGCTTCCCAAAAACGCATCTTTATCTTTGTCATCCCTTGTCATTTGGAATGACGAAACTGGCTGCATTACAAAATGAACTTCCCAATTGGGGTTAGGATGCTCCAAAATACAAATATTCCCATCCCTGTATAAAACATTCTCCGCCTGCTCCTGCGCAGAATATTCATTTACAACTTCATGGTCCGTAAACATATGAAAATGTACCTGTTGAACCTCCTGCCTTTTACCTCCATTGGCAACGATCACGAATGCGTCGCGAAATTGAGGATGCACCGCACATATATCCTTTTCGGTCTCCCAAATTTTCACAAAATATCTGCTAAAAGAATCGGATGCCATCTGCTGCAAATTTTTAAGAGGCTTCTGGCATGATGGTGGGTACTTGACCATGCCCAATTAACAACTGCATA
>ERZ777011.2839-NODE-2839-length-12466-cov-2.199500_pt1 | contig 12466 bp, 11 predicted proteins | sample MGYA00374964_ERZ777011 | MGnify/ENA primary metagenome ERZ777011 (study PRJEB29310, sample SAMD00008975) | mouse gut metagenome | study: EMG produced TPA metagenomics assembly of the Metagenome analysis of fecal microbiota from mouse which was promoted...
AGTACATAGAACGGCGCTTCATGGCAAATACGCTTTTCTAACTGCATGTTTGCTGCAATTTCATTCATTGCCATATGTCCCGGTCCTTCGACCATCACCTGGACGTCCCGCTCCCATGCCCGCTTCGTCAGGGCGCCAAGCTCAATCAGCTCGGAAATCTGCCCGGCGTCGGTGCTATCGTCGATACAGCCCGGACGCAGCGCATCCCCGAGACTTATCGTCACATCATACTCCCTTAAAATCTCCAGAACCTCCTCATAATGTTCATAAAACGGATTCTCATTTCCGGTCATCTCCATCCACGCAAACAGCAGGGAGCCGCCCCGGGAAACAATATTCATTCTGCGCTTATCACGTTTAAACGACTCCACGGTACGGCGGTTAATCCCTGCATGAATCGTCATAAAGTCCACGCCCTCTTCTGCATGGGCACGCACTACCTTCAAAAAATCCTCTGCCGTAATTTCCAGCAAATCCAGATAACCGATTGCATCATACATTGGCACTGTTCCAATCATAGCCGGGGAAAGCGCAATCAGTTTCTTACGGAATGTATTTGTCTTCCCGTAATTGGACAAATCCATAATCGCCTCCGCGCCGAACTTTAACGCCATGTTTACTTTTTCCATCTCGCTGTCATAATTGTTACAGTCCCCCGATACGCCAAGGTTTACATTGATTTTCGTGCGGAGTCCCTTTCCGATTCCCTCTGCAGAAAGCGCGGTGTGCCTGACATTTGCCGGAATTGCAATCTGCCCCAGGGCAGTCAGCTCGCGCACCCTTTCCGCCGCTATGTACTCCTTGCTTGCTACCAGCTCCATTTCCGGAGTCAGAATCCCTGCCTTTGCCGCCTCCATTTGTGTTTTGTAACTACGCATGCTGTTCTCCTTTTCTTTTACATTATTTTTTCCACGCAAGCCTTGTGATTTTTTCCTTAAAATCCCCTGAACTATGTGCGTTTTACGCAGAGCGTTTGCATCATAGAAATACTCCTCTCTTTCACATGCTGTACAGCACACTGTTTCCTGCAAACAAAAAAGAGAGCCCCTGGTGGGACTCTCCGTATAAAAACCAAACTATGTCTTCCTACGGCGGCATTATCCGCATCAGGTTAAAGGGTCGAAGTTCGATTACTTCCTCTCAGCCTGCTTCCACAAGCTCCCCTGTATTTTTCTCTTTGCTTTTCTATTCAGCTTCAACAACAAAAGGAATTATAGCAAATGGAACTTCTGTTGTCAAGCACTGCTTTTTTCTTGAGTTTCCGCATTTAAAAGCTTCTAAAAGTTGCTTCCGTTCCAGCCCCAGTCGTTTACCCCGTGATAGGTAACATAGACCGACTTTCCCGGTATCCCGAGCTGTTCCTCATAAAGCTTGCAAATCCGCTCCGTCATGCTTTCGTAAGCGGCTCTGGATGCCGAGCCGAAGAGGCTGACCGAAACATAGGCGCCCTTTTCCAGCTTCTTTCCGCCCATATACAGGTCATAATTGTCCTCAAAGCCTACCATCAGAAAGCTCTCCGGCTTTCCGAACAAAGACATTGCCTTTCCGAACTCTTCCTTGAGTACCTCTCTTTTCTCCTGCGGTACCGGTACTGTAATTTTAGAATCAATAAACGGCATAAAAAACCTCCTTTCGTTTGTCTTATTATAGCAGACCTTCCAGTTTATGGCAACGCCTGTCTGTTTCAAATTTGTTTTAAATAATCAAATTCCAGACCAATCATTTCGTTTATAGGTACTACCTTACGCATCCTGCTTTCAAGGCTTTCCGCCCCTGCCCATAGAAAAGGATAGAACGCCACGCCCTCATCATAACCCAGCTTTGCAACCTCCTGCTGCCAGCCTTTCCAACGATAATCCAAATAGAAAGTATCTGTATCGCCATGCAGGCACCAATATAAAAACTGAGGATAGCGTATCTCCATATCTTCTAATTCCAAACAGTCAGGAGCAAAATATCCGATATTCCCATTCTCTAAATATACATACAAGCCGCCTAAAATATCTTCGCCGACTACGAACTCTTCAAACGGGCACAGCTCGTTCCTTGCAATAACATTTACCTCTCCGGAGCCATATAATCTTATCCAGTCCTCTATTATGATACCACCCGTATTTTCGATAACAGTTCCGCACACAGACTCAGGGTTTAACGAAAGCCTTTTTCGCGCTTCTTCCTTTATCGTCTCCTTAACAGGCAGGACCTGAACCTTCTTTGTAGAACGATTGATATCGTCCATTATTCTTTGAAAGCTATCCTCCATTCCCATTCTCCTTTTGTTACACAAGCAGGAATTTGTAACTCTCTTGTTTCACGCGTCCCGCCCTATTCAATTTCCCATACAAAGGCAGCTGTATCCTGCACGTCAATCATATCCGGTTCAATGTCCACACTGCGCATTAAGCTCTTAGCAGATGCTCGGTTCTCAGCTAGCGCATATCTGGCAGGCGAATACAGCTCCACCTCGCTCCAGTTATAATTGATTGTTACCAGCTTCCCGAGCCCTACTCCCGAGGCCTCGCAAAGCAGTTCTGCCTTTTTCCTTGCATTTTCCGCTGCAGCCCGGAGCACCTCCTCCTTTACCGCATCGGTATCCTTTACCGTAAAGGCAACATTCAGCTCCGGTCTGGCAGGACATTCTGCCGCTGCCGCCAACGTCTGTGCCAGTCTGGCAGAATCAAAATCAAACTCCGCCTTCAGATGATGCTCGCAGACAAACCCGCTAAACTCGCGCGCATAGGTACCGTCCGGTCTCTGGACATTGTTGTAATCGGTACGGACATTGAAATTCGTAGTTTTCACGGACTCCTTTTCAAACCCTGCGGTTTGAAGGCTCTCCTGGAGCTGTCCAATCTGGAGCGCCGCCCCGTCCATCGCTTTGTCGTACTCCATTGCACGTGACTGAAGATGCATGGTAAGCACAACATAATCCGGTCTTGCAGAGACCTTTCCTGTTCCTTTTACTGTTATTGTTCTCTCCATTTTTATACCTCCTCAAAATAATAAGTTACGTTTTTATCGTTCTGGACCATCGCGCCGGACGGCACCTTCTTTAAAATATGTGCGGCGTTATAAAGGTCAGGATAAACACTTACTATCCCCGCCCGCATCCTCTCCGGATGATACTACAGATTTTATCATAAAAACGGGGAAAATACAACGAGCGCAAGTCCTTCAGCTTATGCATTTTTATTTATCTATAAAGGTACTCTTATCTCCAAAATATAAAATATCCAATTCATGGAGCGCCCTTGTGCATGCAATATATAATATCTGCCGGTCCCGCTCTGAAAAATATTCCTGCGCAGTAACTTCCGGTACAATGACCCAGTCAAATTCTAATCCTTTTACAAGATATGAATCGGTTATAATAATACCCTCACGGAACTCAGCATCCTCTTCATTCATCAAATAGCAGCACTTTTTATGCTCTTCATCAAATGCATCGTACATTTCTTTTGCACTTGCTGAAGTTTTACAGATAACTGCCACCGTAGTGATTTCGGAAAGATCCACATGCTCCATTCTGTTTTGGATACTTACAATCATATCATCATAAGCTTTGCATTCTTCAAAAACCGGCGGCTTACCATGCCGCTCAAATATCTCCGCCTCCTTAAGTCCGCATAATTCTCTGCAAAATTCACTTATCTCATAAGTTGAACGATAGCTTTTCATCATTTTTATCATTGTAACCTTCTGTCCAAATACCTCTTGTATATTATCCGGTACTGCTTCATTCCCCTTATCTACAACCTGATTGATATCGCCTAAGATTGTCATATTGCACTTAAACAGAATATGAAGTATCTCATACTGTATCATGGAATACTCCTGCATTTCATCTACAATCACATGCTTTATTCTGTCAAATTGCGATTTATGGTTGTCAAATACCATTAACTTTAATAGTACAACCGGAAAGATATCCTCATACAACAAGAATTTTTCTGAAATAAAATCATTTTTCATCACTGAATAGCGCTTTTTTAAAGATTCGATAAATTCGCAATACAGCCTTACAATATCCTGTGTCCTTGCCATCCCATACAGGCTTTGCTTTATTTCCTTCCGTGACAAAACAGAAACGACTGCATTATAATTTGATTCATAATTATCGGCAATCCTGTCACCAATTTTATCCAAGCGCCCGAATATCGGTTCCATTGAAAAAGTTTCCTGATACAAGCTTCTGATTTTTTCTTCCTCCATAGTGTAATTCTTGAATGTAAACGAGGAAAATGTAATCAGACTGTCCTCCAAATGCTTTACATACTCCTGCAATTCCCTTAAAAAAACAAAACTGCCTTTAAAACGAATCCTCTGCAATCTCTCATCTTCTTCTGACCGACAACCGATAATATACTCCATTTGTACATACTTTGTTTCAAATCTACAAATTCCATCCATTTCATGCCGGGCAATTTCATCAAAACTCACTTCTGAAATATTCTGCTCCCCCAGCTCCGGCAGGACGTTAGAAATATAATCAGCAAATATATGATTGGGCGAAATAATTAATATTTCACTTGAATGCAAATTTTTCCTGTTCTGATACAACAGAAAAGCAATCCTGTGAAGTGCAATCGATGTCTTTCCCGAACCTGCTACCCCCTGTACCAGCATAATAGAAGCGGTCTGATTTCTCACAATTGAATTTTGTTCTTTTTGAATTGTTGCTACGATATTTCTCATTTTTGTGCTTCCATTACCGGACAGCTCTCTCTGTAAAATCTCGTCATCCACCTTGAAATCTGAATTTAATGCATACTCTAAATTGCCTTTTCGTATTTTTATTTGCCGCTTTTGAATGATTTCGCCACTAACCCTGCCCATTGGTGCTTCATAATAAGCGTTTCCCATATCAAAATCATAGTACATGCCGGAAATTGGCGCACGCCAATCATAGATCAGAATTTCAACCCCATTTTTCTCCCTCAGCCCTCCAAGTCCGATATACAATACCTCCTGTTCAGATTCCCCGTCATAAACAAAATCAATTCGCCCGAAATAAGGATTATCCTGCAATTTCAATAATAGTCTTTTTTGCTTCTCCCTAAATTCATATGAATCATAATCTTCTGAAATAATCCCCCTGTTGGATGCTATTTCTCCCAGATCCAGCTCATAAATATTTTCCCAAAGATACCTTTTTTGTTTCATAATCTCTTCCCGGCTTTTATCCAAAGAGCTATCAACATCCTGCAATTGCGCCCGGATTACTTGCTGTATTTCGTTCAAATGCTCCTTTTCTTCCCGCATTACATTATTTTGTTGTTCATTCATCAATATTACCTTCCTATTCTGTCACGCTCCAAATGTATAATTTCAGACCGTTGAATATGGGCACACCTAAAAAAACAAGTTCCTGAATTCCAAAATAACAAGTCAAATACCCCGCAGCGAAAAAGAGCTTCTTCCGTCCGCCTGGACATGCTTCCACAGCAAATCATATTTACTTATGCTGCCTTTCCAACCATTCGGGCAATGACTCAAGGACGGTTCTGGCTATTTCACGCTTCATCCCTGCATCATCAATCTGCTTCACTATGCAGCCCTGCGCTCCTGCCTTTCTTTCCTTTGCCATCCCCTCTGTCCTTTAACAAGGTCTCCAGCCTGTCATAATACTGGTAAAGCTTCTGCGTCCCGTTTTCCAAAATATAATAATGCCGGATATACGGAACCAGAAGCACAAGCAGGGAAAGCAGCAGTACCCCCGACCACAGGGAAAACGCCGTTACCGCCTGTATAAAAACAATCATTGTCAGCAATGCAAACAATACCGTCACGAGCAGATGCACCAGCCTCTCATGCTGAAAAAATCCAATCTGCACAAGCAGTTCCTGCTTCTCCTTTTGTATCCGGTCGCAGCCCGTCCTGCCATCTTCCGGAGTCCCTTCTCTGCATTCCTTTTCGAGCTCGTCCGTGATGCGCTCTGTCTGCTTTAAATAATGCTTTAACCGTTCCTCCATAGCACGCCTCCTCCGTAAAATCTCCGCCTGTATCCGCTCCGGATGATACTACAGATTTTATCATAAAAGCAGGGAAAATACAACAAGCGGCATGCACGCATCAACTTTATGTCATGTTTCTGTACTGACCTGGTTGTGCATAGGAGATTGCTCCGTATTTCTGAATGCCGTCGGAGTAATCCCCTCATATCTTTTGAATAATTTGCAGAAATAGCTTTCCGAGCAAAATCCCGTCTCAAGCGCTATATCTTCAATTGTCCCCGCTGCTCCCGTAAGCATTTCCTTTGCGGCTTGTATGCGGCGTTTGGCGATGTACTCCATTGGACGGCAGTTGAGAATTTTTCTGAAAAGCAGACACAGATACTGCTTTGATACTCCTGAGACCGCACAAAGCTCCTCCAGAGAAATATGAGACGCAAAATTTGTATTAATGTAATCCACAGCTCTGGTCAACGCGGGATTAGGTGAAGCGTACAATCCTCCGAATGATATAATGTGGTAGAGTTCAATAAGAAAATCGTACAAATATCCCGAAGCCCTGTAGTTTCCGAAAACACTGTCGGCGCGTATCGCTTCATGCATTTTGCGGAATATATTTTCCAAAGCGTTTACATTTTTTAGCTCAAAAATCTGCGGTTTTTCAAAGCCTAAATTCACGAGTATTTCATTTACCGCAAAGCCTGCGGGAACCACCCAGTGAATATCCCAGACATCCTCTTCCGGATAATATTCGTGCGGGTAGCAAGCAGGCATATAAATAGCCGTATACGGCGGAACAGGTATCCTGCTTCCGTCAAGAATAAGCGTGCCGCTGCCCTTTGTACAGTATAGTATCTGATGACAGTGGTAGCCTTCGGGTCTGATAATATGGTCCTGGCAATGCTGTTGTCCCATATTCAAAAGAAAGAGCGGGAGCTTTTTTTCATTTCTTATTATCGGGTAATCGCAGAAAACCAAAAAATCTCCTCCTATATTCATATTGTTATAAAATGATAATATCATATATTGACAAAACAATCAAGTTAATTTACATTTAACAAAAGAGCTTCGGTAAAACGGGGATTGGATATAAGCAAATCGTGCCACAAAAAATGTCCGCACCCGAACCGTAACATAACTGATTCAGGAACAGCGCCGACACTTGCTTATCAAAGTATAAATAAAGGAGGATGATCATGGATATTTCAAAAATTTCCGCAAATGGCAGCCCTAAAAGCAAAATGATTTTTCACGAGGACGAGCAGAATTTGCATATAGGGACTCTTGACAAACATTGCTATTTTATTCCGTTTTCACCCGAACAAGACCCTTTTGGGGACAGGGAATGTTCCAACCGCTTTGAGCTTTTAAACGGCGAGTGGGATTTCCGTTATTATGAAAGCATTATCGACCTGGAGGACGATTTTGTTTCCGTATCCTTTGAGAAAAAAATATCTGTGCCATCAAACTGGCAGCTTCACGGTTATGACAAGCCACAATACACGAATGTCTGCTACCCTATCCCTTATGACCCGCCTTATGTTCCCGACGATATTCCTGTGGGAGTTTACCGCCGCGGCTATCATTATTCTCCTGACGGACTTAGCAGGATACTTGTATTTGAGGGCGTTGACAGTTGTATTTATCTTTACGTCAACAATGAATTTGCCGGTTATTCACAAGTCTCCCACAGCACGTCGGAATTTGACATAACAGCATTTCTCCACGAGGGAGAGAACGTCATTACCGCCGCCGTTCTGAAATGGTGTGACGGCACATATCTGGAGGATCAGGACAAATTCAGACTGTCGGGAATTTTCCGCGATGTCTATGTTTTGTCCCGTCCGCAAAAAAGGCTCGGAAATTATATCGTAAAAACCCTGCTTTCGGAGGACCTCTCCTCTGCGGAACTGGTTTTCACCGCTTTCGGCATGGACGCTTTTGCAGAGCTTTCCGACGCTTCGGGTAAAATCATTACAAGCTTTTCTGCAGGAGACGGCAAAGCTATTTCTACACATATAAATGCTCCTGCCCTGTGGTCTGCAGAAAAGCCGTATCTGTACAATCTGACAATAACTGCGGGAGGGGAAAAAATAGGAGAAAAGGTCGGTTTCCGCAAAGTATATATTGAAAACGGCGTTGTGAAAATAAACGGTACACCGGTAAAGTTCAAAGGGGTAAACCGCCATGACAGCTATCCCGACACAGGCTATTACGCTTCCACCGGACAGATGAAAAACGACCTGACATTAATGAAACAGCATAATATCAATGCAGTGAGAACATCCCACTATCCTGACTCGCCGCTGTTTTATAAGCTTTGCGACGAGTACGGCTTATACGTTATCGACGAAGCCGATTTAGAGACCCACGGCTGCATTGAAGTCTATAACGCTTTTCAATGGAACTGGGAAAATGGCTGTAACGGCATTGCCCTGCTTGCCGCAGACGAACGCTTTAAAAAGGCTGTAACAGATCGCGCCGAGTCTCTTGTAAAGCGGGATATCAACCGCCCTTGCGTAGTTTTTTGGTCGTTGGGAAACGAAAGCGGCTGGGGCAAAAATATGCTCGCAGCAGGCGAATTGGTCAAGGCCCTTGACAACACAAGGCTGCTCCATTACGAGAGTACCTATAAGCTTGACGATACCCCCCATGATATTCTTGACGTGGTTTCGGGAATGTACTGGGAGCCACGGGGTATGCGCGGTTTTCTTGAAAATCCGGAGGAGATGCGTCCTCTTGTGCTTTGCGAATACTGCCACGCAATGGGCAACGGTCCCGGCGACCTGGAGGATTACCACGAGGTGTTTTATTCCCACGAACGCTTCTGCGGAGGCTTTGTCTGGGAGTGGAGCGACCATGCCTGCCCGCTGGGAACAACCGACAGCGGCAGGGTAAAGTACGGCTACGGCGGCGATTTTGATGAAAAACACAACGACGGCAATTTCTGTATAGACGCTCTGACATACCCTGACAGGACTCCCCACACGGGACTTCTGGAGCTGAAGCAGGTATACCGTCCCATTCGCATTAAAAAGGGAGAAAAGAGCGGCAGCTTCATTTTCAAAAGCATGCTTGAATTTGAAAACGCGGGAAAAATTTTTGACTGCCGCTATGAGATAACCTTTGACGGCGGCATTGCGGCGGAAGGTTCTTTTGAATTTTCACTCCCTCCTATGGAAAGTACGGAAGTTTACGTTCCCCAGGCCGCCGGAAGTTTTGACAAACAAACATATATCCGCTTTATCTTTACTGCTAAAAATGATATGTCCTACTGTAAAAAAGGCTATGAGGTCTGCTTTGACCAGATAAAGCTACGGGACGGCGAAAGCACCAGATGCACCGAAACTACGAGCCTTGCCGTTGATTTTGAGGACGCGCCTCTTTATGTGACCGTCATGGCAGGAAATGTCAGGTATCGCTTTAATAAAAGATTGTCAGCGTTTGATTCAATACAATGCGACGGCACGGAAATCCTTGACAAACCCTTGCAGTTTAATTTCTTCCGCGCTCCCGTTGACAACGACGTTATGAGGGGAGATTGGTACAGGGTTCATTTGAACGATTTTACGGTAAAAAATTACGGAGTAACAGCAGAAAGAGTTTTAAACGGCGTTGAAATCTCCCTGCGGCAATCCTCCGGATGGAGCATACATCAGCCCTTTGCATATATGGACGTTAAATACACGGTTTCCGCAACGGGTCTTGCTATCGCATGTTCGGCGGAATTTTCCAACAAGGTGACGTTTCTGCCACGCTTCGGCATACGCTTGTTTATGCCACGCAGCTTTGAAACAATCGAATATTTCGGTTACGGTCCTTATGAAAGCTATATCGACAAGCACAGGGCAAGTTATATAGGTAATTTTTCAGCGAAAATTTCTCAAATGCACGAGGATTATATCCGTCCGCAGGAAAATTCATCTCACTTCGGCTGCAAATATATGACCGTGACCGATGGAAAAATCGACGTAACATTTACCGCCGGCGAGGATTTTTCCTTTAACGCCTCGGAATACACACAGGAGGAGCTTGCTGCAAAGCGTCACAATTTCGAGCTTGAAAAATGCGGCAGCAGCGTTATCTGTATCGACGGAAAAATGGCGGGAGTGGGTTCAAACGCCTGCGGTCCACGACTTGCAGAAAAGTACCGCATCCCTTTACCGAATGTTTCGACACATTTTAATATTAAAATATCGGATAAAAGAGAATCTTTCAAATGATGAAAAAGCTGTTATCCTTAACACTGTCGGCATTGCTTGCATTGACCTGCTCCGGCTGCATAAACGCGGAAAGCGAGAACCCTGCCGGGGCAGGGCCGACAGCCGGGGAGGTCGCCGCCGACTACAGCGTTCCATTTTTCACCTGCAGCATATAATTCTCAATTCCCTTTTCTTCGTCCTCATCGTAGGAAAACCGGAGGTGTTCTGCTACCTTTCTCGCGACTTCTCCGAACAAATACAGCATTTCAAACGCCGCCTCCCACATATGTGCATAATCCGCATCGGAATAGGTCTTTTGGAATTTCCTGTAGAGCTCCGCAGGCAGCAACTTTTTAAAATACTTCCCCTTCTTTCCTGCGGACACGGAAAAGTTATGATTGATACCGACATACCATTCCAGCATCCGAATCAGCATATCCCTGACATAATGGTTTAACTGCTCCATTGCATAGGAAAGCTCGTCCCTTGCAATCTCTTTTGCAACATTATTCAAGCACCAGTGAAACTCATTACAGCAGTCGGTAAAAGTTTTTTGCTCCGGCTTTTTAATATACCAGAAATCCTTTTTTACTTTAATCGCAGGGAGGTAGTTATCTTTATCAAGTAAGACAACCGCCGGCTCTCCGTCATCCAGATACGGGTCCGGCGTAATCTGCAAGTCTATCCGATTTCCATCCGGAAATATCATTAAATAGATATAATCGCCGTCCTCGTCAGGCGGAATCAACCGCCTGCTTTCCGGCTTCTGCACGACAGACGGCTTCCCAAACTTTTCTTCTATCCATGCCATGTTATCCCAATACGGCTTCACATCCCTTACAAAATAGACAATATCAAAGTCCTGATACAAATCCGCCGCACAGTCTGGATTTGCCCTTGAGCCTGTCATAAGCACTGCCCTTATATTTTCATCACCTTTTGCTATATTGATGATAAGCTCCATTACTTCGTCCGTCGTCCGCACTCCTTGTTCCTCCTTATCTCCTTTTGTCTCTCTACTGTAAACGATTGCACCTCAGATACTCCGTATCAGCATCACGCCCATCCGTTCCGACATCTGCGCATAGCAAAGTTTTGTATGCTCCATTGCCCCGCACGGCTCTTGCCCGGACACCCCCCCTCGCACCAAAGCCTGAAATCCAGACGGGCGTCCGAAATCGTTCCCTTCTTCGGATACAGTATCTCCTGTTCCAGAACTTCAAACTGCTCCTCTGTAAGCTGGCTCGGGTTTTCTTTTTTATATTCCTCTAATCTGGATAGGTCTTCCATACCATTCTTCATAAAATTCCATGCAAAATATTCACTAACAGCTTACTCATAAACAAGTTCTCCCCTCACTCCCCATGTCGACATCCTGGTCTTCATATAACTCGGTCCATCTGCAATGAACCGAGTTGCATCAATACCCGCTTTATATGAAAAGCACCCACTTTGATCAAGTTTTACATGAATAATACTGTCATCCTCATAATCAAAAACATTCAAATCTATAGTAAATGCAACATCTTTAAAAACAAGTGACGTTTTAGGTTTAATCTCGACTGTCATATCAGATTTTTCATCATACCATGCAATACCCATCAATACAAATGCCTTTTCAGAGCGTGTATTTGTAAAAGAAACTGTCATATCAATATAGTTCCATAAATTGTCTTTGGTTAAAACAATTCTATAATTCTTTAATTGATTTATTGCATCTTCAAGCACATCATAATTTATAACTTTTTCCTTTACATCTTCTTCTGCCTCATTATACAGTTCTTCACACTCCTTAATAAGTGACGCACTAGAAATGACATCTGTCAAATCAATTTGACCAATATGTTCATCAATCTTATTTGCAGTAACTAAAATGTCATATTGTTCTTTTGCCAATATTAACGTAAAATAATTGGTAACTTGATTTTTTTGTTTTTCAGTCAATGCCATATATCTTTTCTCTGCATATTCTATAGCATCTCCCGAATCAAGCGTAACTTCTCCCACTTGCATGATAGCTTTTTCTGTTTCCTTTGCAGCACTGCTTTTACATCCGACAAATGTCAATATACACAGAAGCATACATATCGTAATAATACTCTTTCTGTTCATTTTTCCTCCAAACATAGTAAATTTTTTTAACAAACCATCTGCTATTTTGCATCTCAATTACCTGTATATCCCCATATAACATTACATTCCTCATCATTAAAATAAAAGCCGCACCTATTCCAATCAATCTCCCAGCCATCCGGTATCGTTTTTGCCCGGCAATATATTGTTAAATTACTACAACCTCCAAAAGGTGACCAG
>ERZ777011.2840-NODE-2840-length-12465-cov-2.804915_pt1 | contig 12465 bp, 12 predicted proteins | sample MGYA00374964_ERZ777011 | MGnify/ENA primary metagenome ERZ777011 (study PRJEB29310, sample SAMD00008975) | mouse gut metagenome | study: EMG produced TPA metagenomics assembly of the Metagenome analysis of fecal microbiota from mouse which was promoted...
ACAAAAAGGTCAACCCCTTGTGGGCGACTGTTTCTTTAAATTTAATATATAATACTAATGATGTCGTATTAAATAAGGATTATGGATTAGGCCTTGGCTGGCGTCTTAATATGCAAGAGACTATAACGGAAGTAACGGTTGATAATGTAAAATATTTAGAATATATTGATTCTGATGGTACTAATCATTATTTTACTCATGATTATAAAGAAAATGGTGAAATAGATAATACTAGTTGGGTAGACGAAGATGGTTTGGGTCTTAGTGCAACAATAAATACAAATGATATAATAGTAATCGACAAAAATAAAAATAAGTACATTTTTACAAAGAATAATGATGTTTATTATTTAACTAAAATTGAAGATACTAAAGGAGCTAATCTAAATATAATATATACTAATAATAAAATTACGAAAATAATTGACGGAAATAGTTCAGAAATAACTATAGCTTATAATAGTAATAATATTGTTGTATCAAGTAGTAGTAGAACTACAACCATAAATATAACAAATAATTTAGTTACTAAAATTAGTTCTAAATATGGTGATATTAATATTAGTTATGATAATAATAAATTAATTTCACAAATAGAGGATATTAATGGATTGAAAACAGTTTTTTCTTATTTTGATGTTAGCCCTTATAAAATATCTAAGGTATCTTTATTAAGTACTGATAATGAAGTTAAAAATTATTTTAGCTATGATTATGAACTTTTAACAACAAAAGTAAGAGAAAAATCTGGTAAATTTGTAGTTTATACTTTTAACAATCAGGGTAATTTAATAAGTGCAAATAATTATCAAGAAACAGAAAAGAATTTTGCTACTTTTGGTCTTGGCAAAAAATTAGTCGAAAAATTAGGATTAAAGTTAAGCAGTGCTAACTTTATAAGCAGAGCTTTTAATAAAAAAATAATCGATTCTCCAGCTTTAAGTTATACTAAAAACTTAATTAAAAATAGTAGCTTAGAAGATGGAAATAATATGTTATTTAATGTTCCAAGTAATAGAAGTACTGATTATGCTAGAACAGGTAAATATAGTCAAAAAATATTTGATAATGATTATTTAACTTTAAATAATTTAACTCTTAATAAAGAATATACTTTGAGTTTTTATGTTAAAAATAGTACTCATACAACTCTTAAGATAATGCAAGATAGTAATATTATGAACTCAATTAATATACCTATTAATAATGACTTTAAAAGATTTAGCATTACTTTTACAGCAATTAATCAAAATCTTAAAGCACAATTTAATTGTACTGAAGCTATTTATATAGACGATATACAATTAGAGGCTGGCCCTTTTGCTAATTATTATAATTTAATTGAAAATGGAGATTTTAAGGATGGCTTAAGTGGTTGGAAATATGAAATAAATGAGGCAGATGGTGATGGAATAGTAATACTTGCTAATGGTGATAAAGCATTTAAAGTTTATCCTAAAATTGGAGTTGATAAAAGCTTAAGTAAGACCTTTGATATTAGTGGTTGTGCTCCAGCTAATAAAGATGGCATAGGTGATACTTATTATTTATCGTTTATGTATAAAAGTACTTGTGTTAATAAAGATGGAGTTATGGCAGGAAATATTGGAGCTATAATTAATTTTTATCCTAATGAAGATGAAAATATTCCTGAAGAAGAAAGGAAATGTACAGCTAAATGTTCTATTCCAGTAAGTATTTTATCAAGTAATGATGAGTGGCAATTTATGTTAGTACCTTTTTTCTCTGAACCTGAGTGTCCCTATAAAAAGGTCGCATTATATATGTTTTTAGGGAATAATGTTAATGAATTTACGGTTACAAATATATCATTAACCAAAGATATAGAACAAAACTATAATATAAATAATCCTAAAACAGGAAATTTGGATACTATTTTAAATACTAATAAAACAACTAGTGAGTTTAAATATGATAAGAATAATCAATTAACAAGTATGTTTAATCCTAAGGGTAAGAATTTTACTTTTGAGTATGACAATAACATAACTGATAGAATATTAAAAGGCGTAAGTCCAACCGGTATATCTAATGAAATTAAATATGATAATAATGGTAATCCAGTTAAAACCATTATAAATAATGTTAATCCTGATAATGAACTTATTAGTGATAAGCACTACTATATAAGACTTAAAGGAACAGCTAAATATTTAGATTGTGATTTTATCAATAGAAATATAAAGCTAAAAGAAGATGATTGTAGCCATGATGCTTTTATTGTTCGTAAAATTGGCCCTACAAGTTACTATGCAATAGGTAATCCAATAACTATTGGAAGTAAAAATTTAACATGGATAAATGGAAGACAATTAAAGAGTTTAAGTGATAATAACTTAAATGTCGAATATGAATATGATAAAGATGGAATAAGAAATAAAAAGAAAGTAAATAATGAAGTTACCACCTATTTTACAGAAGGAAATAAAATAATATTTGAAAACAAGAATAATAATATGATATACTATATAAGAGATGAGGAAGGAACATTAATAGGATTTAAATATAATAATGAAATATATTATTATCAAAAAAATATGCAAGAAGATATTATTGGAATAACAAGTAATAATCATGAATTATTATGTAGATATGAATATGATGCCTGGGGATATATCTTAAGTATTAAAGATAATAATAACAATGAAATAACAGACTTATCTCATATAGCATATCTAAATCCCTTTAGGTATAGAAGTTACTAAAATAGTTATTACTGTTGGTTCTATATATGGAGAATACTTAGCAATTAAACGATCAGTAGCTTTAATATCAGCGCCTATAACTGGTGGTGGAAATTTAATAATTGTCAGAGCCACTCCATAGAAAAAAGGAAAATTTGTGATAGGAATTGAATTAGAACTAAATTCTATTCGTTCAATTGATTTAGCCAATATATTTAATAATATTAATTTAAATAATTATAATTTTAAAATTACTGAAGATGAAGTTTTCAATAATGTTAATTTATTAGAAAATATTGATTTTAAAAAATTAGTATATAGTAAAAGTTATATTAATTTTCTTAATGTTCAAGTTTATTTCCAAAGAATTAAAAAATTCCCTATAATAAATAGTTATAATACTTTTTTAGAAAGCAGTTGTAAACTTATTCTTTTAATAATTGATGGCAAAGAACTGGAAATATATTTTAAAGATGAAAAACTAAAAGAACAAATTATGTTAAATTTAAAAAATAAAAAATATAAATATAATATAAAAACTATTGAATCTGATGGCAGAACAAGAATGAGTGTTTACTATAGTTTTAGATCAAAATTCTAAGACTTTTTCTTTATCTTAGTTAAAATGTGATGCAGTACTTCATGAAAATGTTTTATTAAAATAATAATTATTTACATAATTCTAAGTATTTTCATATAATAAAATGTAAAGTAAATGTGTGTTTCCTTGACATATCAAAAAGTCCTAGATATACTTAAAGTAAGGAAATAACTATGTTTCCAAGGAGGAAAAATGAAAAATTTTAATGATTACAAAAATAATGACAGAAAAAAGAATTTAAAACTTGATTCTATTGTCGTTCATGGAGCTAATGGAGTTGATCCTTATACAGGTTCATTAAGTTACCCAATTTATCAAACGGCAACTTTTAAACATCCATCAATTGAAGATCGTGCTAATTACAATTATGCTCGTTGTATTAACCCAACTCGTGAGGAATTAGAACGTACGATGTGTATTTTAGAAGGAGGAGAGCGAGGTTTAAACTCTGGTATGGCCGCAGTTTCTCTCGTATTTTCGCTTTTAAAACCTCATGATCATGTTATTTTATCAGATGATATTTATGGTGGTACTGTTCGTTGTGTAGATGAAGTATTAAACCCTGTTGGTATTGAAAGTAACCATATTGATTTACGTGATCTAGAATTACTTAAGAAAACTATTAAAGATAATACCAAAATGATATTTATTGAAACTCCAACTAACCCTATGATGCGTGTTGCAGATATTGAAGCAATTTGCAAAATAGCTAAAGAAAAAGACATATTAGTTGTTGTTGATAATACTTTCTTAACCCCATATTTCCAAAGACCATTAACATTAGGAGCGGATATTGTTCTACATAGTGGTACCAAATATTTGGGAGGTCATAATGATGTTTTAGCAGGACTTGTTGTTGTGAAAGATGAGGAAATTGGAGCTAAATTGGAAATAGGGATGTATATTAATGGCGCAGGATTAGGACCTATGGATTCTTGGATTCTTTTAAGAGGAATTAAAACTCTAGCTCTACGTATGAAAAAACATGAAGAAAATGCTCTTAAAGTTGCCGAATTCTTAAGAAATCATCCTAAAATTGAAGAAGTATATTTTGTCGGCTTTGAAGACCATCCTGATCTCATTTAGAGCTAATAACATGGATACTGTTAATCAAATTTTAAATAAAATAAAATTAATAACTTTTGCTGAAAGTTTAGGAGGCGTAGAATCATTGCTTACTCATCCAATAAGTAGAACTCATACTGAAGTAGATGAAAGTACTAGGAATAAACTTGGTATTACTGATACGCTTTTACGTCTTTCTGTAGGAATTGAAGATGCCGAAGATATCATAAATGATTTAAAACAAGCCTTAGAATAGAGGGATTACATGAAAATAAGATTTACCAAAATGCAAGCTTATGGTAATGATTATGTTTATATTGAAACTATTAATCAAGAATTACCAGAAAATTTAAATGAACTTGCTAAATTTGTTTCTAATCGTCATTTTGGCATAGGTAGTGATGGAATGGTTCTAATTTGTCCTAGTAAGGTTGCAGATTTTCGGATGCGTATTTTTAATCCTGATGGTACCGAAGCTGAAATGTGTGGAAATGCTATAAGAAGTGTAGGAAAATTTGTTTATGACCATAAATTAACTACGAAGGAAAATATCACTGTTGAAACTTTAGGTGGTATTAAAAATCTAGAGTTAACTATTACAGATGGTGTAGTATCAAATATTAAAGCTAATATTGGTCGTCCTATCTTCGATTCAAAATTAATTCCTGTTAACACTGATAAATCGGAATTTATAGAGGAAGAAGTAAAAATTTTAGATAAAACCTTCAAAATGAGCAGCTTATCTTGGGGTAATCCTCATACCGTAGTTTTTGTTGATGACGTTTATACTTTTGATGTTGAAAAATATGGCAAGGCTATTGAATTTAATACAGATGTTTTTCCTAAAAAGACTAATGTTACATTTGCTGAGATTATTGATAAAAATACTATAAAAATCCGGGAATGGGAGCGTGGTACAGGCGAGACTATCGGCTGTGGTACAGGTTGTTCTACCGCAGTTGTTATAGCCTATAAATTAGGCCTTACATCCAATAAATGCACTGTTATGCAAATAGGGGGACCTCTGGAAATTGAATATTCTAATGAATTATATATGAAAGGTCCAAGTAACTTTGTATTTGAAAGTACTATTGATGTAAGTCATATAAAATAAGGAGGCTCATGATGAAACTACAAGATGTTTTAACAGGTGTTAATTACCATTTATTAAAAGGAAGCATTGATATAGAAATTAATGATATCAAATTTGATAGTAGGAAAGTTACTGATGGTGATATATATGTAGCTCTCGTTGGTTACAATTCTGACGGTCATGATTACATTAAAGATGCCATCAAAAATGGGGCAACTGTAATTGTAACATCTAAAATTATAGCTGAAAATAATGTAACTGTCATAAAAGTAGATGATACAAGAGTAAGTCTATCATATATGAGTGCAAACTACTTTGCTCATCCTGAACGAGACTTAACCCTTATTACTCTTACTGGCACAGCTGGTAAAACTACGACAACTCATATGATTAGTGCTATTTTAAATCATGCTGGTTTAAAGATATTATAATTCATACTAACAATACCACACCTGAGTCTTATGATATCTTTGCATCTTTCCGTAAGATGGTAGATAATAACATAAAATATGTTGCAATGGAAGCATCTAGTCAAGCTTTTAAACTAAATCGTCTTGCTGGCTTAATTTTTGATTATGGAATTCTTACTAATATTTCTAACGATCACATTGGTCCTGGTGAACATGAGAGTCATGCCGAATATTTAGCTTGTAAAAACAAATTATTTTTGAATAGTAAAAATATCATTATTAATAATGATTCTGCATCTTTAGCTGAGGTTTTAAAAGGCTCAATGCCCAAACCTCTAACTTATGCTTTAAAAAATACTGCTGATTTAAAAGTTAAAGAAATAGATTTAATTAATAAAGAAGATTTTATTGGTTCTTCTTTTACAACAACAGGATTAATTAATGATACTTTTAAACTTAGCATACCTGGTGAATTTAATATTTATAATGCTTTATGTGCTATAACTATTTGCCATATTATAGGTGTAAAAACAGAATTAATTAAAGAAGCCTTATTATCTTTTAAAGTAAGAGGACGGATGGAAGTTGCTTTGTCTACATCTAAATTTAAAGTCATAATCGACCATGCTCACACTGAAGATGAAATGCGTGCTTTAGTAAAAACTCTTAAAAGTTATAATCCTAAGCGTTTAATAAGTATTTTTGGTGGCGGAGGCAATCGTCCTAAAGAACGTCGTTATAACTTAGGCGAAATAATTGGTGGTTCTAGTGATTTATGTATTTTAACTATGGATAATCCTCGCTTTGAAGAAATCTCTTCTATCAATAACGATATTAAAGTAGGTTTATCTAAAGTAAATTGCGAATATATGGAAATTGAAGACCGAGCTCTCGCCATAGAATATGCTTGCTGTAATGCTGAGTATGGTGATTTAATTCTACTAGTAGGTAAAGGCCATGAAGAATATCAAGATATAAAAGGGGAAAAAATATCTTTTAGCGAATTAGAAGTTATAAAAAAAATAAAGAATAAAATGAATTTAGGAGAGTAAATACTCTTCTTTTTCAAAGGTTTATGATATAATTAGTTAGGTGAGCAGTATGTCCATATTTTTAAAATATTTATTTCTATTTTATATTGGTAGTAGTTTAGGTTGGATAATTGAACTAATTTTTAGACGAATTGTTCATAAAAAGTGGGTTAATCCTGGTTTTCTTATAGGACCTTATTTACCTATTTATGGTTTTGGCCTTTGCTTTTTAACTTTAATTTACACCATGTTTAATGGTTATTCTTGGTGGTTAAATATTATTTTAATGGGTATTACTATGACTATCTTAGAGTTAATTGGTGGCTTATGTTTCTTAAAAGATGGCGTTAAATTGTGGGATTATTCTAATATGCCTCTAAATTATAAAGGCATCATTTGTCCAACATTTTCAATTATCTGGACTTGTGTGAGCGCCTTATATTATTTCTTTTTAGCCAGTCCTACTTCTAAAATGATAGATTGGTTTTCCTGTAATTTATCATTTTCATTTGTCTTAGGTGTTTTCTTTGGTCTAATAGTAATTGACTATATTAAATCTACCAATGTTTTCTTAAAACTAAAGAAATATGCTAAAGAGAATAATTTTGAAATTAAATATGAAGAATTAAAATTAAAAATAAAAGAGCAAAAAGAAAAACGTCAAGAAAAATATCATTTTTTTAAATTCTTTGAAAACCCTAAAAATATTCAAGAGTATTTGGAAAACTATTACAAAGATAAGAAGAAACATAATATATTTAAAATTAATAAAAGAAAGAAGGAAAATAAAAATGCAAAATAATAATAATGAAAAAATATATGGGACTATAGCTATTAGCAATCATCATGTTCATTTAACTGAAGAAATTTTTAATGAATTATTTGATGAGGTTATATCTATTAAGAAACCCTTAAATCAAATAGGGGAATTTGCTTCATTTTCTACTGTAACTTTAAAGACAGCAAAAGGTGAAATTCCTAATGTTCGGGTAATTGGGCCATTTCGTAAATATAACCAAGTAGAAATATCTGCGACCGATGCCTATCTTTTAGGATTAACTCCTCCAGTTAGACAAAGTGGGGATTTAGAAGATAGTGAAACTATAACTATTTCCACTTCTAAAAATACTATAACTTTAAAAAATTCTTGTATTATTGCAGAACGTCATGTTCACATGAATAATGCTAAAGCTATGGAATTAGGTCTTAAAAATGAAGATTTAGTTAAATTAAAAGTCGAAAATGATAAAGGTGGGGCTATGGAAGCTTTTGTTAAGGTATCTGATAATGGTTTTTTTGAAATCCATATTGATTATGATGATGCAAATTGTTTTCTCCTTAAAAATGGTGATGAAGTTTTAATTGAAAAATAAAAAAGGATTGGTTATATGAAATGGCAAATAGGAAATATAGAAATAAAGAATAAATTAGTTTTAGCTCCAATGGCTGGCACTTCTAATCCTGCTTATATTAAAATTTGTGCTGAAATGGGAGTAGGATATGCCATAACTGAACTTATTAGTGCCGAAGCTATTATCAGGAATAACAAAAAAACCTTTGAGATGTTAGAAGGAATAGATAAATTAAATATTCCAGTCGCAATCCAATTATTTGGCAGTAATCCAACTGTATTAGCGGAAGCTGCTAAGGTTATAACTAGAATTTATCCTACTGTTATTATTGATTTAAATATGGGCTGTCCTGTTCCTAAAGTTGCCATTCATGCAAGTGCTGGCAGTGCTTTGCTTAAAAATCCCAAACTTGTTGGAGAAATCGTCTCAGCTGTTACCAAAGCAGTAAATGTCCCTGTTACTGTAAAAATCCGAAGTGGTTGGGATCATGACAACATAAATGCTCCCGAAATTGCTCGAATTTGTGAAGAAAGTGGAGCCAAAGCCATAACTATTCATGGTAGGACTAGATCTGATGGATATAGTGGTAAGGTAGATTTAGAAATTATAAAGAAAGTCAAAGCTAGTGTAAATATTCCCGTTATTGGAAATGGTGATATCAAAAACCTTGAAGATGCTAAAAAAATGCTCGAATACACCAAATGTGATGCCATCATGATAGGCAGAGCATCTTTAGGTAATCCTTGGATTTTTAAAAGAATTCTTGCTTTTATAGAAAATAATGAAATTTTACCATTTCCCACTCCTAAAGAGAAAATATCAATGATAAAAACACATTTTACTCTTTTAAAAGAAACAAAAAATGAACATGTAGTCTTATTAGAAATAAGAACTCATGCTCTATATTATTTAAAAGGCTTACCTGATGCCAAACCATATAAAGAAAAAATATGTGCTGCTAAAACTGAAAGTGAACTTATAAGTATTTTAAATGAATATGAAAATACTTTAGATATTTAAATCATCAATATTTGCTGTATCAATCGTTTTTAATACTTCTTCCATTGTTGTTAGCCCTTCAACTACTTTTCTAAGGCCATCTTCTAAACTTGTCGTAATTTCTTGAGAGTTATAAACTAATTTTTTTAATTCTTTTCGCTTCATATTTGTAGTTATAGCATCTTTAATCTCTTCATTTATATTTAATACTTCATGAATAGCAACTCTACCTGAAAATCCGTTATTACAGCATGAGCAACCTCCTGGTGCATATATTTCTGATACATCTATTCCTAGATGTTTTTTTATTAATTTTTTTTCATAAGAAGTAGTAGGTCTTGTACTTCGGCATTTAAAACATAATTTTTTAACTAATTTTTGTGAAATTATTCCCGTTATTGCAGAACCTAAAAGATATCTCTCAACTTGCATATCAAGAAGCCTCTCAATTGTTGTAAGTGAATTATTAGTATGAACTGTTGATAACACTAAATGTCCAGTAATACTAGCTCTAATAGCAATTCTAGCTGTTTCATCATCTCGAATTTCTCCAACCATAATAATATCTGGATCTTGTCTTAAAATACTTCGCAAAGTATTAGAAAAAGTTAGACCGATATCACTTAAAACTTGTACTTGATTGATGTTTTTTATTTGCATTTCCACTGGATCTTCAACTGTTATAATATTGCGCTCTTTAGTGTTAAGTTTTTGCAAGAGGGCATAAACAGTAGTAGATTTACCTGTTCCTGTTGCTCCTGTTACTAAAATTAAACCATTAGGCTTTTGAATCATTTTAAGTACTTTATCTAAATTATTTTTCGAAAATCCTAAATTCTCTAATCCTTCTAAACTCATAGAATAATCAAGTATTCTAATAACAATTTTTTCACCATCTATTGTTGGAAGTGATGATACTCTTAAGTCTAAATCAACATTATTTATTGCATTTTTAATTGCTCCATCTTGTGGCAGTCTTGCCTCGGTTATATTCATTCCACTAATAATCTTAATCCGTGTTACGACATTTTTCATAAGCATTTTAGGTATTATTGTATAATCCTGTAACTCTCCATCAATTCTAATTCTGACAATCAAATCTTTATCAGTTGGATCAAAATGAATATCACTAGCTTTTTTATTTATAGCATCCATAATAATTTCATCAACTATATCAACAATTGAATTTTTCTCAAAATCAAAAGCTTTCACAAGTACCACCTAAGTCTTCCTATCCTAAACCAATTATATCATTTTTCAGGAATATAATCAATCTTACCTAAGAGATAATCCGCACTAACTCCATACTTTTTACAAATAGTATATAAAAAAGGAGTCGCGATTATATATCTTCCTGATTCATAACCAGTTAATGTAGACTGTGTTGTATTTAAAATAACAGCTAGCTTACTTTGAGTTAGTTTATTTTCTTTTCTAAATTCTTTAAATCTTTTGCAAAATAAATCAACATCTATATTATTTTTAGATTTATTATAAGTTAATTCGTTAGTAATATTAAAAATATAATCTAAAGAGACTTTAAAATAATTACAAATTTCATTTAAATATTTAATAGGCATAATTTTATATTCATTTTCATATTCACTATAAGTAGTTTTACTAATTTTTAGCATTTTTGCTATTTCATACTGTTTTATCTCTCTTCCTTCTCTAAGTTCTTTTAATTTTAAGCTATATATCATTATTTTTCACCACTATAATTGTCTCATAAATATTAAGTTAAAAAAAATAGTTCGAAAATACCGTTAATTTTCTTGACAACAAATATATAAAATAATATAATATATGTATAAATGATAATTTTCTAATATAATTGAGGCCTCATTATTTAGAATAAAAGAAAGGAATAAATAATGAAATTAGAAAAAATAGGAAATTATAAAAAAATAATAATCGGAGGATTGATAGTAGTTGGAGTAATAGCAGCATTAATATTAACAACAAGTAAAGCTAAGTATAAAAATATCGAGACAATGGATTTAGTAAATGGCACAATTAATTATAAACCATATGATTTTAAAGTAATAGCTATGTATAAAAATGATGGAGATGGTGATGTTGAGATAGACAAAATGCCATTAAGTGGTTATGCTATAAATGAAAGTAAAAGTTATTGTTATACAACAAATAATGATGAACACAGCACTGGAATTAAATTATTTACCAATGATTTAGGTCAACATATAATTGAAGGCCTAAATAAAAATGATAAATGCTATTTATATTTCTATAAAGAGAATGAATCTAAAATAATTGATAAAATAAAGGGTCAATCAAAAGGAATAAAGACATCATTCTCTGACATTGCAAAGATAAATGATACAGGAATATATGAAGCCCCAGATGAATTTGGAAAAAGCTATTACTTTAGAGGATTAGAAGAGAACTTAAATAATTGGGTAAAGTTTGCTGGATTTTATTGGCGAATTATTAGAATCAATGGCAATGGCACAGTAAGAATGATATATCAAGGCGAGGCGAATGGAGCAGTATCTAGTTCTAATAAAACAGGGACAACAACTCAAATTGGTAAAACATACTATAATTCTGAAAGAAGTAGTAATCGATTTGTGGGATATATGTATGGTAGTTCTCAAGACACATATAATAATACTCATTCTAATGATATTGATAGTAATATAAAAAAAGTGTTGATAATTGGTATGAAGAGAATATACTAAATACGAGTTTTGAAAACAAAATAGATGGAAGTACTGGTTTTTGTAATGACAGAGAACTTAATAATTCAGTAAGAAATGGACTGTCTGGAGATGGCTCGGGCGTTCAAGATTCTGGTTACGCAGCTTTGGGACGATTATTTAAAAGTAATTATTGGAACAGTTCAGTAAATCCAACTTTGAGATGTGCTAACAGAGAACGAGATTTATTCACTACATCCAATGATAAATTGATGGGAAATCAAGCTTTAAAATATCCCATAGGTCTAATTACTAGTGACGAAATAATATTTGCTGGAGGATTTGGAAATAAAGCTAATGAAACATTTTATTTATATACACTTCAAGTATATTGGACAATGTCTCCAGCATATTATGAAGGTTCATATAACGGAAGCTATCATATGTTAGCTGAATATCAAAATAGATCCCTTGATATAGCTTATGGAGGATATAATTATGGAATTAGGCCAGTTATAAATTTGAAGGCTGATACTAAATTTTCTGGAA
>ERZ777011.2843-NODE-2843-length-12455-cov-3.258710_pt1 | contig 12455 bp, 14 predicted proteins | sample MGYA00374964_ERZ777011 | MGnify/ENA primary metagenome ERZ777011 (study PRJEB29310, sample SAMD00008975) | mouse gut metagenome | study: EMG produced TPA metagenomics assembly of the Metagenome analysis of fecal microbiota from mouse which was promoted...
GAAATTATTGCAATGTGTACAACGCTTGGAGGCACAAAGAACGAAGAACTGATGACAACTTTGAAGAATTATATACCTAGTGGAAATCCAAACGCTTTTAGAGACATTGATAAGGCAAAGGAATGTTTAGAAAAGATTAAGGCTATCAAGCCTATTGCATAATTAGAGGAGGATAAGAAAGTATGAACAAAGTAGAACTTGTAGGGAGATTAACTCGTGATCCAGAGGTTAGATACACACAGGGAGAAAATGCAAGTGCGATTGCACGTTTCTCTGTTGCTGTAAATAGACGGTTTAAGAACAGTGAAGGTAACTACGAAGCAGATTTTATCAACTGTGTAGCATTTGGTAAGTCTGCCGAGTTTATTGAGAAGTATTTTAAGAAGGGTATGGCTATCGGTATTACGGGTCGTATTCAGACAGGTAATTACACCAACAAAGACAATGTAAAGGTTTATACAACGGATGTTGTTGTAGAAGAAGCGGAGTTTGTTGAGAGTAAGAATGGCGGTGGAGCATCTACAACTTCAAACGCGCCAACAAACAACAATACGCCTTCTGCTGATGGATTTATGAATATTCCTGATGGTATTGATGAAGAACTTCCATTTAATTAATGAGGGAGTTGTATATGGCAGATAAAGAATATATCTGTGCATACAAATATTGCTTACACCACGGAGAAAAGGTTAAAGCCTCTGAATCCGTGGTGATTAACAAAAAGCATTATCATTGGGATTGTGCAGCTATGAAACAAGAAATAAAAGAATGTGCTGATTTGTACATGACATATATAGAGGATCAAACACAATTTCCAGCAGTAATGAGAATTATCAATACACTTGTATTTAAAAATAAAGTGCCAGTTGAATTTATTTTGAAAAATATTAAATCTTCTAAACAGTATTATGCCGATAAACCAGTACAGATTTTGTATGGACTTAGAAAGTTGTTCTGGGAGAAAGAATATAAGACATAGGTGGTGAGTAATTGCTAATCGAGAAACAGGATATTGAAAAGGCTAAAGAAAAGTTGGGCGATAATAATGCGTTTATTATCGCTGAACTATTAGAACTAGATAATTTTGATGAAAAAAATCTCAAGGCATGTTGTCCATACCATAATGAAGATACTGCCAGTTTTATATATAACAAGAAAAATCATACATTCCATTGTTTCGGTTGTAATAAAACCGTAGATACTATTGATGTTTTAATGGAGAAAGGAAAAACATTTTTAGAGTCTGCAAAATACCTGTTTGAAAAAGCTGACATCGAATATAGTTTTGGCGAACAGGATGTAAAGACAAAACGCAACTATAAATACCCTCATGAAGAACCAATAAATGAAAAGAAAAATGTTATTGAATATTGGGGAAAACGTGGAATATCAAAAAATGTGATTGATTACTTGGATATCAGAGAAGATAAAAATGGAAATGGTGTATTTAATTTCTATGACACAAACGATGTTCTAACAATGGTTAAGTATAGACCGTCACACACTGTTGACAAACATTCTGGCTCTAAAACATGGTGTCAAAAAGATGCAGATACATCTTCTTTACTTTTCAATATGAACAGAGTAAATACTTCAAAACCTTTGCTTATCACAGAAGGAGAAACAGACTGCGCTAGTGCGATAGAGGCAGGATATTTGAATGCTGTTAGTGTTCCGCTTGGTGCAGGAAATCTTCACTGGATTGAGGAAAATTGGGATTGGTTAAATCTGTTTGATTCAATCATTATATGGTCAGATAACGATGAGGCTGGTATCAAAATGAGGAAGGAATGTATTTATCGTCTTGGCACTTGGCGAACAAAATATATTGCCACACCAAATTATTATGAAAAAGATAATGGTAAGAGGGTTCCATTAAATGATATAAATGATTGCTTACAGGTAGGCGGTTCAGATTATGTAATGCGACTCATTTCTGATGCAAAAGATGTTCCAGTAAAAAGCGTTGTTGATTATTCAGATATAGAAGAACTTGATATATCGCAGATGGATGGTGTAAAGACTGGAATAAAGCCGTTAGATAATGAACTACTAAAGATATTTTATGGTACTTTAACGGTTCTTTCTGGAAGACCAGGTAGCGGAAAGACAAGTATTATTGATCAGACCATTGCAATGACAATAGATAGTGGAAGCCCCGTGTTTTTATTCTCAAAAGAAATGCCTGAAAGAATGAGTGCGAACTGGTTTAATACCATTATTGCCGGAAGAAGAAATATGGAAGAGAGAACTACTAAGGATGGAAGAAAATATTACATAGTTCCGCAAAATATACAGAAGAAAATGCAGTCATTCTACAATAAAAAGTTATTGATATACAGAGATGATGAACCAAACGATGTTGACTCTGTACTGAAATCGGCAGAAGAGTGTGTTAGAAAGTTTGGATGCAAACTTATTGTGTTGGATAATTTGATGATGATTGATTTGCATTGCGCAGAAAGTGATAAGAATACAGCTCAGACCAATCTTATAAATGCACTTATTAAGTTTGCTGCAAAATTCAATGTTGCTGTAGTTCTGATTGCTCATCCAAGAAAAACGCAGGATACAAATTCTGACATTGAGATGTATGACATTTCTGGAACATCAAACATTATCAATCTTGCAATGAGGTCAATAGGTCTTAGGAGAGTTTCAAAGAAAGAAAAAGGTGATCCAAAAGCAAAATGGAATAAATATGATGTGGTTTTAACGGTTATCAAGGATAGATTACTTGGTAGGGCAGATTTTCAGATGGGTTTGTGGTATGACTTAACATCCAGAAGATTTTATACAGATTATGCGGAGTATGATGCTAAATTTGCGTGGGATGACAGGGTATATACCAATAAACTTCCTTATGTAGATAGATTACAGGAAGAAGTATTTCCTGATAAATAAGAGGAAAACGAATGGAAGAATTAGATTTTTTATTAGACACAATGACGTGGAGTTTTTCACGGTTGAATTCATATTATAACTGCCCGTATGAATGGCGTTTGCACTATTTGGAGTGTAATAAATCAGAGAATGGTTTTTTTGGAGAATATGGCTCGCTTATACATACAATCCTTGAGAAATATGCAAAAGGTGAATTATCGTTATTTGACTTGAATCAGTATTATGAGGAACACTTTAATGAGTGTATTCCTCATGATGCGCCACCAAATAAGTATGTAGATATCAGACAATCGTATTACGACAAAGGAAATGAATATTTAAACAATATAGATTTGTATTTAGAGAAGTATGAAATATTGGGAGTTGAAAAAGAGGTAAATTTCAAGATTGGTGGCAAAGATTTTGTTGGATATATTGATTTACTTGTAAAGGAAAAGGATACAAATGAGATAGTTATTATAGACCATAAATCAGCCAGTATTAAGATTCTGAAAAACGGTAACATAAGTAAATCGGATCAGCAACATTTTCTTGAGTTCAAACGGCAGCTTTATTTATACTCAATACCCATCATAAAAGAGTATGGAAGTGTGTCAAAACTTAAATGGAATATGTTCAAAGACCAAAAATGGATTGAGATTCCATGGAAACAAGAAGAATTTAATGAAGCGATTCAATGGGCAAAAGACACACTTGATTTAATCGAGAAGGAAGTATTATGGCTTCCAAATCCAGACTATTATTATTGCCACTATCTCTGTGGTCAAAGAAATAATGCGTGTGAATATAAGCCATAGGGGGTGATTTCATAGAAAATAATTACACAGTATATCACTTACATACAGAAGATTCACTTCTGGATAGTTGTACAAACTACAAATTATATGTGGATAGGGCGGTTGAATTAGGACAGACCGCCATATGCTTTACAGAGCATGGAAATATCTATAATAACATTGAAAAGAAAATGTATGCCAATGGCAAAGGTCTTAAATATTTACATGGCGTTGAAATATATCTTACAGCTTCCTTAGATGAGAAAGTTAGAGACAATTATCATACGATTTTGATAGCAAAGAATTTTGAAGGTGTGAAAGAAATCAATCTTCTGATTGATAAATCTACAAGAGAAGACCATATGTATTATAAGCCTAGGATAACATTTGATGAATTCTTTGCAATTTCTGATAATGTAATAAAAATTTCTGCTTGTCTTGCATCTCCGTTAAGTCGATACCCTTCATCTGTGAATAAATTGTATGAAGATATACAGACACTTGAAAATGAAAAATCAGAAGTAGAACAAAAAATATGTGTACTTGTGAATGATAAAGATGCAGAGAAAAAGTGGATAGATGATTATTATGAATCTGGAGGAGAAGACTTGGTTATTCCTCCATGGGAAAGTGGAAAATATGAAACACCACACGAAGCGTATTTGGCCTATATTTCACAAGACAAAAGAGAAATTGATATTAAAATAGATAAACTAAAGTTGAATATTGAAAATGCAAAGATAAATTATGAAAGACTCCTTCAAGCATATGACTATTACGAAATTCAACCACATGTAAAATCTTTAGACCAGATTAAATATAATAAAATGCTATACGAAGCATCAAAAAAATATGGCAAACCTTTAATTGCTGGTACTGATACACATAGCATAAACAAATATAAAGCTGAGTGCAGAAGTATTTTGCAAAAAGCAAAACACATTGAATTCTCAAACGAAGATGAATTTGACCTTACATACAAATCATATGGTGAACTTGTTGAAATGTTTAGGCAGCAAAATTCATTACCAATGGATGTTGTTCTCGAAGCAATAGAGAATACGAATCGAATGGCTGATTCTGTTACAGATTATGAATTAGATACTGCTTTTAAGTACCCAATATTGTACGAAAATGAAGAAGAAGTATTTGTAGAACGTATATACAGAATGTATCGTGAAAAACTGGATAAAGGAATTATAAAACCAGACCCAAGATATGAAGAAAACATCAAAGAAGAACTAAGGGTTTTCAAAAAGATTGGTATGATTGGATTTATGCTTTTTATGTCCGAATTGACTTGTTGGTGTTGGGAGAATGATATTCCTATTGGTTTTTGCAGAGGTTCTGTTGGTGGTTCTACGATAGCATACCTGACAGATATTACAGATGTTGATCCTGTAGTGTGGGATACAGTATTTTCAAGATTTGCTAATGAGGATAGAAAAGAGATTGGTGATATAGACCTTGATATTGCACCCTCTCAGAGACATTTAGTGTATAAACATATTATTAAAAAGTTTGGAGAAGACAAAACAGCATATGTTTTGGCAATAGGAACAATTTCTGATAAAGGAACAATTGACGAAATTGGACGAGCGTTAAATATTCCATTATATGAAGTGAAAGAAATTAAGGAGTTATATTCTGAGTATACAGATGCAATTAGTAGTAACTTAGATAAAATTAAGAAAATTGAATCAGTAGATGGGTATGAAAATGATTTAAAACTTGTAAAAGAAAAAAAGATATATAAGGGAGAGATTGAACATAACGAAAATCTTCTGAAAGAGTTAAAAGAAGTAAAGTACAAAGAACTATTTTATTACTTTGATGGCTTGGTTGGCACAGCAATTTCTCAGTCAATGCATCCGGCAGGAATTATTGTGAGTCCTGTAACACTTCCTGATAATTACGGAACATTTTGGACAAAAGATGGCAAGCGGATACTTAGTATTAACATGGAAGAAATTCATGAGGTATCACTTGTAAAATACGATCTTCTTGGATTAAAGAATATTGAAATTATTAAAGACTGCTGTGAACTTGCAAATATTCCGTATCCGAAAGCACATACTGTAGATTGGCTCGATAAGGATGTATGGAACCATATAGCAGATAGTCCAGTAGGCGTATTTCAGTTTGAAAGTAAATTTGCATATGATTCTATGAAGAGATTTGTATGCCAGTGTGTCAATGACTTATCTCTTGTAAATGCATCTATAAGACCATCAGGTGAGAGTTATAGAGATAGGTTGCTTGAAAGGCAAGGCAACAAAAATCCTTCAGAACTGATTGATGATTTGCTTAGTGCAAACAACGGCTTTCTTGTATTTCAGGAAGATACCATCAAGTTTTTGACAAATATTTGTGGATTGAGCGGATCTGACGCAGATAATATCAGACGTGCTATCGGACGAAAGCAAAGAGATAGGTTAGAGGCAGCACTTCCAAGTATATTAGAAGGATATTGTGATAAATCAGATAAGCCAAGAGAGATTTCAGAGCAAGAAGCAAAAGAGTTCCTAAGAATTATTGAAGACAGCTCAAATTATCAGTTTGGTTATAACCATTCTACGGGATATTCCATGATTGGTTATATGTGTGCCTATCTTAGATATCATTATCCCAAAGAATTTATAACTGCATATTTGAATAATGCCAATAACGAAGATGATATAAAACTTGGAACAGAGTTGGCAAAACAACTTGGAATCACTATTCATAGCATAAAGTTTAGGCATTCAACGGCTCAATATTCATGTGATGAAAATGGTATTTATAAGGGTGTAACGTCTGTGAAGTTCCTGAATGAAGACGCTGCTAACGATTTATTTTCCATTAAAGATGAGACCTTTAATTCATTTATAGATCTTCTTGTGCGGATTACAGAATTAAAGGTAGACAGTAGAAAACTGGATATCTTAATTAAGTTGGATTTCTTTGAAGAGTTTGGTGGAATATCATATCTACTTTCTTGTAATGATTTGTTCTCAAAATATTATGGGAAAAAGCAAATGAAGAAAGATAAAGCACTCGAAGGAAAACTGGATTTTGAAGTAGTGAGAAGACATTCGCAAAAAGAAACACCAAAGACTTTTATGGGATTAGATAGTATTTCTTTGTTGGAAGAACTTGTTGAAAAAATACCAAATGAGAAAACAGGGCTGAAAACAAAAATAGCATACCAGATAGAGAATCTTGGATATGTAGACATTGTTGATAAAAAGTATGCTGGATATTGCGTTGCATTAGATTTGAATGTTGATTATTCGCCACGACTTAAATTATATGCATTAGCAAATGGGAACACCATTCCAGTAAAAGTAAGTAAGAAAATATATAAAGAAAATCCTATCAAACGTGGAGATATTGTGAAAGTAGATCATCAATATCGTAAGCCGAAGATGAAAAAGGTTGATAGTGAATGGATTGAAACTGATGAAAAAGAATGGTGGATTTCAGAATACAAAATTTGCTGAGGAGGCGATAATCTATAATTAGTTGTTATAAATACACAGATAAAGAAATTGATGAACTGGTGTCTTCCATGATTATTCTGGTTGATACCAGAGAAAAGGTTAACGACCACATCATTTCCAGTTTTGACAAAAACGGAATTTGCTATAAGAAGAAAGCATTGGAATATGGAGATTATAGTTTTGTATTGCCAAAGAACGAAGCATTATCTATACCGAGGGATATGTATTTCAATAAAAAGGTTTGCATTGAAAGGAAGGCGAGTCTTGAAGAAATTAGTGGTAATCTGACAAAAGAGAGGGATCGCTTTGAGAAAGAACTGAGTCTTGCACCAAAAGAGAAAGTGCTACTGATAGAAAATGCGAATTACTCTGATGTAGCGAATGGAAATTATAATACGCAGTATAATAAAAAGTCGTTCTTAGCATCGTTACATAGTTTCTGGTTCAAGTACAGTATTCCTGTATTTTTCATGCCAGATAATAAGTATTCAGCATTGTTTATAAAGAAGTATTTTGAGTATTATTTGAAAAATTATTTGAGATAAGGAGAAGTAAATGACAAGAGAGGATAAACAGAAAATTTTTGAGCCACTAGCAAGGAACTTTGAAACAGAATCAATTAAGGCATATTACATGGATATGGTAGCAGAAATTCCAACCTATATATTCACGATGTCAAGCAGTACATCAGGAAAATTTCACAATGCTACACAATGTCAAACATATGGACAAATTTATCATGTATATATGTTTGATGCAATCCTAAATCATAGACTAAGGCTGAAGCTGAATAAGGAATTGTACCCAACACCAGAAGAAAGAGATTGCATGAGATGTGTTCCTGCACTGCATGATGCGATTAAGTGTGGATGGAATGGTTCAAGATATACCGTACAAGATCATCCATTACTTGCTGCTAAGTGGGTTCTTGAAACAAAAGTAGGGCATGATATTCCTCAAGAATATAAGAAGATGATTGCGGATATGTGTGAAGCACATTCTGGCGAATGGAATAAGAGTCGTTCAGGACAGATTATTATGTCTGAACCTAGAAATCCTAGAGAGTTCTTTATCCATGAGTGTGATATTTTAGCATCAAGAGCAGATTTGGACTATATTATTCCAGACGAATTGAAAGTGCTACTTGGAGAGAATGTAAAAGTAGAGTTGCCAGATATTAATACATATGTGATTACATTTGGCAAGCACAGTGGTAAAACGCTTCCTCAGATTGCGGAGGTTGATCCTGGATATATCTCATGGGCAAAAGAGAATATGACAAGGGAGCCGGTAAGAACATTGTTATGTCAGTTATAAAGTATGGTATGGAGAAATAGTAAAAGGGTGGCAATTCACCACCCCTTTGAAATAGGACTTTTAACGCCTGAGAAAGAGGTGATAAAAATAATTTACGATTTGGAACATAACGACAACTATTACATATATACAGAAAATGATTTTTATTCATGTAGAATTATAAAATGGTTTATACCAAAAGAATTACATAATAATGAAATAGTTAAATCTCAAATGAGTATGAAATTATTTGACGATTTATTTATGCATATCAATTCAATTAAAGCCTATAATGTTCAACTTGAAAATTTATATCTTGATATCGAAAAACAATCCATTGAAAAGAGAAAACAAATATATAAAGAAAAATGCTATAAGATTATAGATTCTATAAATAAAGGATTGTCGCCGTATCATTGGGAAATTGAAGAAGGGTATGAAGATAAAATAGGTAGAAGAACTCCATGCTGTTTCATAGGATTGTTTACTGGTAAGAATAGAATGATTGATAAGATAAGACGAATGTGAGGTAATGATTTAATATGAGAGTAGAAAACGTAAAAGTAACATTTGATATTCCAGTACATTTCGGGCAACCAGATAAAAATGGATATGTTTATACAAAAGAATCTTGGGAAGAAGCTGTGAAAAAAGCGGCTGATATACCTACACCAATTGAAATCATTAATGATGATGGTACGCGGACAGCATTAGGTGTAACTCAAGATATAAAACTTGTAAAAGATGGAGATGAAGATATCATCAAAATTTCTGGAATATTATTTTATGGTGGAACTTCTGAAAATGTTGAATTCACTAAAGATGTCATTACTAATGTGACTTTAAATGGCATCGGAATTACGAAGTAGGTGTGAAATGACAAATCAAGAGATTATTGAAACAATTAAGTATCTGAATTTTTGTGGGTTATGTACCACAGGCGATTGTAAGAATTGTGCAAGAAAAATAGCAAAAGATAAAGTTTTATCATTGCTTGAATTGGAGAGATACATGATTAATGAAAAGAAATTGATTGAGGATATAAAAGAGTGGAGTAATGAAAGAAAAATTAAATGGACTTCTGAAAGCATAATTAGTTTATTAGAATCTGCTCATAAAATCAGTAATTGGATTCCATGTAAGGATAAACTACCAGAATTAAATGAAGGTACAGATACATTCAAACAATCGAAATGTGTACTTGTAAATATAAAATGGTATGATGGGGATTTATCTCAAGATGTGGCTTGGCTAAATGAGAATGGTAGTTGGTCTTGTGAATCCTCTTATCAAAAAGATGTATGTAAAGTTATTGCGTGGCAACCATTGCCAGATGATTATATTGAATAAAGTAAGTATAAGGCAATGAAAGATAGGTTTTAAGCAGAGGTTAAATAGTATGATAATGGTAAACAAAAACTGGGAGCAAATCAAAAATTTATCAGATGTTCTCAGGATTGTTTCTGAAAATATAGGTATTGAATTTGCTCAAAAAGTAGAAGAAATATGTGGAGAGCCAAGCAAAGAATTATATGCAGCATATCAGGAGTTAGAAAATGAGAAAGATGAGTTAGAGCAAAGGTGCAATGACTATGATGATATATTAGAAAGTTTGGATTATTTGAATGAACAAATAGATAAACTTGAAAGTTACATAGATGAAAATAAAGACGGTACTGACTTTATGGAAGGTATGATAAAGGCATTTGAAATGATTGAGAGGTGATTGAAGGTGTTATGGTCGTGGAATGAAACAGATAGTGAAACTTGGACACATGGTACATTCGATACAAAAAAAGAAGCAATACAGGATGCTTTAGGCTGTAAAGAATGGATTGAAAGAAGTTTATCTACAGATAATCCAATAATTTATATTGGTGAATGCGAACTTATTCCGTTAAGAACAGATCCTGACCTAGATAGAATTATGGAGGAGTTGGATGAAGCATATTGTGATGACTCTGGTTGTGATACATATATTTATGATGGTGTAACAGATGAAGAGAGAAAATGGTTAGAAGACAAGTTATCAGAGTTGATGTTTGAATTTCATCAAAAAATTGGATTGAATCCTGGATGGTTCAAAGTTATTACTATGGAAGAAGTTAGTTTAAACGATTGTAAAGAAAGGCAATAAATCCACGCTTTTAAGGGAGAAATAATGAATAAAATAATCAGAGATATTATTGATAAGAAATGTAGTGATAAGCAAAAGAAAAATGAATTGGACAAATTAAGTGAAGATATTGAAATGGCATTGGGGATTTTATCTGGTAAGTTTAAATATTGTCCAGAATGTGATGACTATTATCTTACAAGATCATACTTAACAGATAAGGAATCCAAAAATATTAGAATCTGTATTTATGAAGATCCGATAAATAGTGGCGGAAATGATTATGCTGATGGAATTGCAGACATTACATATAGTATTTGTCCTAAAGGGCATAAACATGAAATGAGTAGAAAAGAAAGAACAAGATAAATTTGTGTGTTTCAAGGAAGGAGAATGTGATTGGATAAAGTAAATAGAATAAAAGAATTGACGCAGCGGCTTAATCAATATAGAAATTCATATTACAATAATTCTGTTTCAGAAATTTCAGATCAAGAATATGATATTCTGTTTGATGAACTGAAGATGTTGGAAGAAGAAACAAATATTGTAATGACCAATTCTCCGACTCATACAGTTGGGTATGAAATAAAATCAAAACTTGAAAAGGTAAAACATAGTCATCCAATGCTGTCTCTTGATAAAACAAAATCAACCGATGATTTAAATAAATTTGCTAGAGATAAAAATTGTTTACTCATGTGTAAAATGGACGGTCTTAGTATTTTACTTACATATGAAAATGGAGAATTAATTAAAGCAGAGACTCGTGGTGATGGAGAAACTGGAGAAGATGTAACTCATAATGCAAAGGTGTTTGAAAATATTCCTCTACAAATTGATTATATGGGACACTTTGAAACAGAGGGTGAAGCAATCATCACGTATGATGACTTTGAAAAAATTAATAGTAAACTTCCAGAAAATGAAAAGTATAAAAATCCTAGAAATCTTGTAAGTGGATCGGTTAGGCAGTTGGATAACAACATAGCAGCACAGAGACACATCAAATTTATAGTATGGAAAATACCTTTTAAAATTAATGGACTTAGTAACAGTTTTAGAGACAGATTAGAATTTGCTAAAACATTAGGATTTGAAATAGTACCTTATATTTTTTGTTCTAAAAATCCATTTAAAATTGAAATATTAGATGATATTGAATGGCTAAAAAAATATGCAAGTGATAATAAATTTCCTATTGATGGACTTGTTATGACATACAATGATATTGCTTATGGCGAGACTTTAGGAACAACAGGACATCATCCCAAACATTCATTGGCGTTCAAATTTTATGATGATATTTATCCCACCAAGCTAGTAGATATAGAATTTACGATGGGGAAGACGGGTGTTTTAACCCCAACAGCAGTATTTGAACCAGTAGAGATTGATGGAACAATTGTTGAAAGAGCTTCATTACATAATTTATCTGTTATGAGAGAATTAGGGGTGGAGTTTATTGGACAAGAAATAAATGTTTATAAGGCAAATCAGATAATTCCTCAAGTATACAATGCTAAACCAATTATGCCGTTCAAAGATCCAGATGATAAAGAAGAGATAGAAAGTATAGTTATACCTGATAAATGCCCTATATGTGGCGCAAATACAGAAATTCCAAGAGAAAGTGATGTAGAAGTTCTCGTATGTGCTAATCCTAACTGTAAAGGGAAGCTGCTTGGTAAACTTTCACATTTTGTGAGTAAAAACGCTATTAATATTGATGGATTATCAGAACAGACACTACATAAATTTATTGATTTAGGCTGGCTAAACTCTTTCAGAGATATTTATTATTTGTCAGAATACAAAGAAGAAATGTAAGCGTCAAATCCGACGCCCCTCCTAAAATTTAAGCGCCGCTTAGCTGCGACG
>ERZ777011.2844-NODE-2844-length-12453-cov-20.925149_pt1 | contig 12453 bp, 9 predicted proteins | sample MGYA00374964_ERZ777011 | MGnify/ENA primary metagenome ERZ777011 (study PRJEB29310, sample SAMD00008975) | mouse gut metagenome | study: EMG produced TPA metagenomics assembly of the Metagenome analysis of fecal microbiota from mouse which was promoted...
AGAATCTTTTTCATAATCACATTATGCGGATGCTCTTGTGTTTATTACGGTTTTTCTGTGAAAAATCGAGTTTAAGGTTATATCCGGCAAATATCTCATGGCTCCCGGACGAAGCTTTGGCAATGTCGCTCAGATGATGGTCATAACTGTAGCCGATGAATATCCCTTTCAGTTCGGCTCCGAGCATCAGCGATACGGCGTCGTTGTAACGGTAACCGATCCCGGCAGAGAACATCCTGTTGTATCTGGCACGGACGGTCGCAGCAATGTCGGTAAATGTGAAGTCGCTCCTGAGGAGCACCGACGGTAGTACTTCAAATAACGTGTTTTTCACCGGGATATTGCCCTGGAGATCAAAATACAGGGTTCTTGATGCCTTGAACAAGAACTTTTTCTGAGCCTCGCCGGCGAGATTGCCCGCCGATGAGTCGGAACCGCTGTCGTCACTGAAAGTGACCTCCGGAGCATTGGCATGCATCAGGGATATTCCGGCAGCGAAGCGAGGGCTGACATAGCGCAGTCCTATCCCGAGATCGAGCGCATTGCCTGCCACATCGCGGTCAGGGATTGCCTCGTCGGTGCTCTGATGATAATCGTCGTCATCGGGTATATACACTTCCGACCCTTTGAACTGCTCGTTGAATAGACCGGCCTGGACTGCTATGGTGAATTCACCCTTCAATGCACGGTGCTTGTAGCCTAACTGCACATCGGCTGTGAGATTGCGGAAAAGCCCATAGGATTCCTGCTGCACCACCACACCTGCGCCCCAACGTTTCCCAAGCCACCTGAACGGTGAGTCGGCAGCCCCGACAAATGTGCGCGGAGCATTGTCGATACCCACCCATTGCGCCCTCATCCCGCCACGCAGGCGTATATGGTCAGTGTCACCCGCGGCAGCAGGGTTATAATAGGTAGGGACCGCCCAGTAGTGGGTGAGCATTGCATCCCCCTGCGCCTTAAGCTGCGGAGCAACCGCCCACATTACAGCGAGCAGAATCAGCAAATGCAACCTGGATATGAGGAGAATATGGCAACGCATCTATTCGAAATAAAATGTGAAAACAACCATGCGTGACAGAGCTTTCCTAAGCGAACGCGTTATCTTGAGTTTGTCAGGCTCGTCCTCAAGGTCGGGACGGTCATGCTCGATGGCATCCGTGATACCGAAACAGAATTTCACCTCGGGAACAAGCTTGAAATACGGCAGATAGAAGTCACATCCGAAGCCGGCTGTCAGAAAAAGCTCTGCCGGGACAGTGCGCAGATAGTCACCTTGCGAACGCGTGATATTGAATGCGGGCATAACTCCGGCAGTGATGTAAGGGCGTGACTGCCGGTAACGCATCCCCGAGAACTTCAGGTCGACAGGGAGGACAATGCAGGTCGTTTTCACATTCTGCCTCAGCTCCGCCCCGGTATTGTACTCTCGCATAGTTATGTCTCTGTTGCCGAAATACAGTCCCGGCGTGAAACGCAGGTTCATAAGGCTGTTGAGCCTCATATCCACAAGTCCGTTTACACAGAATCCCGGTGAGAATCCCGGCTGCTCCATATACCATTCCTCCCCTTCCGCGGTGATCAGTCCGTTGTGGGAGAATGTGATGTCCTGCGTGTGTATTCCGACAGAGAATCCCAAATGCCAACGGCGCATATCGGCATACGGACGATTGAGCACACAATCGTTGAGTGACTGTGCCGATGCATCTCCACACCCTACCCCGACAATAGCCGGAAGTATGAGAAGAAGTCGATATAAGCATATAGTGATTCGGAGTTTCATTACTAAAAGAGTAACGCTACCCAATCACATTTTATTATGCTGACAATGAATTTGTGATATCCTGCCGATGAATCCTACAAGTTGTTGGATTCTGAGAATAAATAAAAAATGCAGGGTATCTAAGGTTTAATAACCTTTAGATACCCTGCATTTAATATGATAGAGTCAACAAAAGTGTCTATTACTTCGTATCCTTTATAGGGCGTACAGTAAAGCCATAGGCGTTGTTTGTGCCTTCATTTATATGTATGGCAGCCCTATACCCATTCTTGTCTTTTTCTTCCAAATCATCAAAGTTATCAGGTCTTTCCTTATACATATTTCGGTCATCAACATATATCAGCAGACAGCTACTGGTTGTTTTATAATATTCAGTATCACTGTAATCAGTATTTGTACGATTAAATATTGATGTTGATATAAATGTAAGTTTTGAATGAGCAGGATATGTAGACTGTTCAAAATATGACGGTATAGACCCTTTGCTACCCATGTCACGAAGACCAGTTGCCGGCAGAAATATGGTACTGTTTCCGCTTTCGGCAATACCACTTATCTCCCAACCAACAACTTTGCCACCAATCCCTTTCCGTTGCTTTATGTTCAATCCGGGAGTATCATATTCAATATATGTGACATTTGTTTTTTCTGCAAAATTACTGAATGCATTTGCATTAGGTACGCAGAAACCAACCGGACATGGATCATAAATCGTTTTCGTAGGAAGCTGACCCAACGGAGTATACTGATAATTAGATATTGCCGATTTACCGTCAGAAAAATACACCTCCGTCAATTCCGAATCCCAATAATTCATTATAGTACGTAGTCCTCCAAATTTACTGCCATTATGCCAATGACGCCTCCAAAAATTATCAGGTGTTTTTTCATCGCTACCGCTAGGATTATCATGGGAAAAGAATTGATTGGCATACCTGATAGACTCACCTATACTCATACCCTCTTCGTGCTCCCATTTATTGAAACGGCATACTCCGGGATAATACGGTTTATTGTCCATATCATATTGTGTCGATGCAGGAACTATAGCATATGTATCATTGTTCCAGATTCCGGAAAGCATAGGATCCTTGCGACCCCACTGATAATAGGTGTTATCACCGGCAAACGATGCTTCAACCGCATCCTGCTCCAAGCCATCCACCTTATATTCCTTAGTCGTTCCATCAGGCAGTGTCGCTGTAAGACGTATAGAATACGTCTGAGCGGCTTTATCCTCATCATGAGGATCACAATATCCGAGATTGCATGGAGTGAACCAATACTCCTTATCAACCTCATAACCCTTGGATGTCGCCAATATCAGATCATTATTCCAGTCGTAATGTGTCACCCATATATGCCAGCTCCATAGAATGGTCTTATTGGAGTCGTTAGCTCTCACTGCAATTATAGCATTACCTTGGTTAATAGCCTCTTTATCAATCTGGAAATTTATTTTCTTTCTGTCTGCATCGAGGTGCACATCACGCACCAGTTCTGGTGAATCCTGCCATAACAATACCGCGTCCCCTATGAGAATCCCCGGAATATCCGGACCTGAGATCGCAGCATCATTATGATCTACAAATTTCTTAAGTACAAATTTCTCAGACAATGGTCCTACATATTCAGCCTTGCTTGTATATGCAGACTCATTATCTACGTCACCCTCACCGCGGGCATTGCCATAAATGAGAGGAAGTGAATAGTAGCCGGGGGCATTGACCATATAGCAGTTGGCTGTCTCACCACCTCCGGAGAGGTCGTGATAGCTTGTGGAATCACCTATCTGCACGTTAGTATATAATGCTCCCCGCATATCACTGAACACCTTTCGGGGCTCCAGCAATATGCTTCCTTTGGTCATGCCATTCTCATCGGTCTTGGCATGGGAGGTCCAGGAAGCATCCTTCCATGTTGCACCACCGTCCTTTGTGTATTCCACCTTGAACGGCAACATCACCTTCTTTGCATTCACCTCATCCTTGCTTTCATTTAGCTGATACACTTTGGCGTATGCTGTGGCGAGGAATTCAGGTATATAACCGCTTGTGGGTATACCTTTACTTTTTTCTATCTCAGTCTCCTCCTCTCTTGTGGACTTGGTGGGGCGTACTGTCACAAAATCGAAATTTACTGTGGGCACCACTTTGATTCCGGTGGTGTTGAGGGAATATGCCACCCGTGTGCCGGCTTTCCAGGTCTGACCTGTGAGTGACGCCGTGAGTGTGCGATCGGCACCCGATGCCTTGTCGGTGAACTTGATGGTGAGTTTCGCATCCGAGCCGAGAGTCTGCGGCACCATAAAGAATGTAAGATCACCACCCACTATCTCCTCACCGGGCTTGGTGTTACCCGGTTTCGAACCTGCCCCTGAAGCATCAAGAGTCTTGTCAGGCTTGACAGTGAATGTCTCTTTAACCGCTGTTTTTTCATCAATGGTCCACTTATCGGTACCTATACTATGTGTGCCTCTGTCGTATATGCCTGACAGTGTAACTTCGGTGACTTTTCCCGGCAGCATATCATCACCGGTTTTTACGACCACAGCGGTCAGTGAGTGCCGGAATTTAAGGCTCACTTTACCACCTTTGGAGGCATCGCAATCAATATTGGTGGAGAGAAGGTCCACATGGTCCTTTACAACTATGGTCTGCTTGAAAGCAACAGCAGGTATGCCGGGGACAGATTGAGCACTATGGGATATGGACGCACCGGTGGCATTCAGCTTATCTCCGTCAAAAGGAGCATAGGCAAAGAACCGTATATTCCCTGAGCCTGTCCAGTCGAGAATTTCGCTTTCGTCGGCAGCCTGCCACACGTTGTTTTTGGCTACCATCTTTATATTGTGGGCAAAATTTGTTGTCAAGTCCGATGCATCGTCATCGCTCCATGAGCCTGTGTAACAGATTGCCGACAATCCGAATGATGGGTAAAAAGTATTGGTGGTCACGGATGTGCCACGAGATGCAGACACCGACATCACGGTGTCGGGATTATTGCTTATTTCCGCAATAAGATACAATGGTCCGTCGGCACCACTGTCCATGCGGGTTATGGCAACATCATCCACTCCGCGGGAACGAGACGAGCCGTCGGTCCAGCTCTCCGGGGCAAGCACCTCGAATGCCAGAGGACCGTCCTGCTTATTCTGAAGTTGGTCGAAAGTGTCGTCAGTACAGCCTGCCAAGGTAAAGCCTGCCGCACACAACAGAAGTGTGCGGCACGCTTTGGTGATGGCAGCATCAAAATGGTGTATGAATAGCATATTCACCATTAAATAAGTGTTCTAAAGGGTTATAATTATATCAATCACTTAAAGAAGTGTTACTGCACATCCGGTGTATCAGTTATTTCTGTCCAGCTGCCAACAGAGACATCGAATGAAATGGGGTCGTTAAGGATCACCTTGCCTTCATCTCCGTCGGGGGTAGGTATCACATTGTCGAACGAGAATCCTTCTCCCGGGTTGGGAGGATAGATGCCAGCACCACTGGTCTTGCCGCAGAACACAAGATTGTAGACATACTTGTGACCGGGCTTCCACTCTATGTCAACAGGCACACATACATAGCCGTATTTGTCCTTATCGAATTTTCCGTTGACAGGAGCCGGGAACAGCTGATGGTAATGCTTGTCACCGTCAACAAAAATAGCATCATTCCCTGTTGTGGCTTTAGTTTCATCCTCCCCTTCGACGTGGGTGTCACCTTTATGCTCTGCTTCAACTCGGCACAGCACCATTATATATGCACCTTTATCAGCCTTATTGTCTGTAAAAGTCACTTTTCCCCTTTTTTGGGGCACAAGCATCAGGCTTGAATTGTCTTTTCCACCGATAAGAGGGGTATATGCTCCTTTATTCAGTATATCAGGTTGCGTAAGCATATAACCATAGGATGTAAGATTGCTGTATGAAGGCTCCCATTTCATATGGTTGACATCGTCATACTGACTGTCTTCACTGAATGTGAGTCCACCCTTGGATGCCACATTCATTATCCATGCACCCTTGACATGAACACGGTTGCCTTCCTCACCAAGTTTGGCATTGACAAGCACCTGTGCGAAAGCATGATTGAACTGAAGATTGACGGCCATACCGGTTGCGCTTCCGCGCTCCACTTCAGTATATGCCACAACAAAGTCGCGCTGGTCCTTACCGCCGTCGGTCAAACTCTGCAATGGGGTCACATCACTGAACGCCTGAGAATTCACAGTGATCTGAGGTGTGACATTCAGACCACCCTCATCGCGCTTGCCTGAGGGACCGTAAGCCCAGAATCGTATAGTCTCGACATCCGAAGGCCAATAATATTTGTTATCCAGACCGAATGAATTATGACCGTTGCTATCAGGATCAGATAAAGGCTTGGCTTCATCTCCGTTAATGAACATAGTCGGATAACCTGCGGCATCGGCATATACATAGAACCCCTTGAAGTTCTTTATGTCGATTTCTGTAGCACGGCTCACCCTGGTGGTAAAAGTTATCTCTGTACCATGGTTGACAACCTCAACCTCGTCAGCGGCGCAGGAGGAGAGGATAAGTCCGGAAACAGCCATGGCACATTTCGCTGCATACGATAGCTTGACTCTGGAATTATTCATAATTGTATTTTCGCTGTTATTTTTTATTTTGCAATACTTAATTCATGTCTATTTCATACTCCTCTACATTCTCCCATCCGGAGATTTCTGTGCCCATGCCGGCATCGGGTAGTCTGAGACCATGTATCTCGATGACAACATGACGCGGGTCGGGAGCATTGTGCATCTTCTCGGTAATGTCGTAGTTTACAAAAAACTTATTGGACGTATATACCGAGAATGTATGCGCCAGTTCCGTCTGCGGACAATGCCCGAAAGTACGGAAATGCGCCACAAGTGTGTTATCGCCTACCCTCTCAACTGATATCGGAAGCGTGGCTGCCTCACCTCCATGACAACCTTCGGCAAGCCTGTAGAGAGGTGACATTCCTGTAATAGCCGCACTTACATCTATATCGTCACGAAGGTTCTCCACGCCGGTTATCTCGACCGTATACTCCATTGTAGCCTCAACCGGAGTGAGCTTTACTGTCTGTCCTGCCACACCAGGCAATATCTCTATAGCGGAATGGCTGCCTGCCCACACCTGATCGGGAGCTGAAAAAATAAGTTGGTCGGCCGACTCGGGAGGACGCGGGGCATCACCCTCACGCCCCATAGGCTCAAGAATGGAGCGAGACACTCCGGAAAGAGCATAATCGGAATGACTGTTGCCGAGCTCATAGACAGTCTCCATATTGCCGTTGTGGAAAAGAATGCGGTATTCGCCCGCCTCAAGGCGCACCTTACCACCTGTACGCTGGGTGAATTCAACACGCCTGTACAATGATCCGTCAGGACGGAAAAAGTGCACCACCATAGTGCTCGGATCGGCATCCGGTGCCTGACTCCAGTCAAACTCTACATTAAGTTCGGTCACATGTGTATGGTCGTAACACAGCTCGTTATGCTCACATCCTGGCATAAATACGGCTGCAATCATAATTGCGCATATAGCCGCAAGACGGGAAATCATCTTATTCATCATAACACCCCTCCTTTCTTGTCGGCTTTGCCACCGATGACATATACTATCGACACTTCGGCTTTGGTCGGACCGAACCAACGACGATTGTTGGTGCTACGCCACACGTAGCAGTTGTCCTCGATATGATACTTCTTATATTCACCCCACAGGTAACCTATACCTATGGAAAAGTCTATATTGAAATATCTGCCCAATGGGAGGGAATAACCATAGGACAAACCTACAGCGTGACTCCAACGGTCACCCTGATAACCCCTGCTGCCGAAGCCGAGGTCATATGTGAGCATCTGGCAGTACACACCAGCATGATGCCCGGTCAACGACATCTCTCCTGCCCGAGAGTGCCACCAACGGCGTAGTTCAAGTTCACCGCCATATACCCGCCAGAACCTGTGAACGTTCCTTTTACCCCACCATGCACACATCCAGTCGGCTGACACCGACCAGCTGTCACCGAACTCGGCTTCTATGCCGAGATTAGGAGTCAGTGCCGCATCGTAGAGAAGATTGCTCTTTACAGCAAACTTCACTTTCGGTCCAGGGCTCGGAACTACCGAAGTATAATCCTGTGATTCAGCAACATAAATGGGGGGGGTAATTTCTACCGGCTCCTCCGACTCGACCACGGAAGCATCAGCTGCCGACATCGGTATCTGATCTTGCATTTTCTTACTGCGTGTGATACAGCAATATGCATAGCGCATCCCCGGGAAAAAGATTGTGTCCATATACTCCCATGCTTTCCCGCGCTCCAGGCGTTTGAGGCGACGTATACGACTGTCGACTACGCGGTTCTCGCGGATTACCCATATCGGAGTGTTGTCAATGATTTCGATAGCCTTGGGAGCCCATTCCTCCTGACAAGACTCAAGCATGCCGGATAACATATCCCAGTCAATACCTGATCTTAACGTATCGACATCAGCAATCCCGCAACTGATATCCCCCACTACCTGAGCCAATGTGGCGGAACGCAATGAGGCAAGAGTATTGTTTTCGCCGAAAACTCCCTCAGGTGACGCGCTTCCGCGCACCGACACTGAATTTATAACATAGGCAGAGTCAGCAAACACATCATTCAGTCTGCGTAAAGTGTTGTTATTGCCACACAAAGCACTGTCGAGTTCAGAAACGCCTCTAAGGAATGAGAGCCGCACCGACACGGAATCGACAATAGCGTCCTCGCCACGTGCCGCATATGGCAGACAGCAAGAAATACAAAATATAATGCATACAACAAACGCTCTCATAGCAATAATAAGGCTGACTATATAACAATTTTTACCTGTGGTTAAAACAATCTAATCAGATGCGCAAATTTACACGTTTATAAAGTATCCGACAAATTATTTAACTAAAATTTCGTGTCAAAATGTGCAATCCAACACCAAATTAACAAAATACTATAACACCTGGACGGTAAAACATAAAATCCGGGATAAAACATAAGGATTTCGGAATATTAAGAAAAAAGTGTTACCTTTGCGGTGCCTTAGTGATCGTGCAATGCCTGACATACAGGCTCCCGCGACTTACGGCTCATTGTTTCACTCATACCCTTAGACTTGGATACAGATCCTTTACCTGCCATCGAGGCGGCCTTAAACTTTATTCCCGGCATAATTGACCTACCGCTGCTCGCCATTCCTGCAATGGGAGCCGGTCAGATAGCAGCACTTGCGCTCGCTGTTGTGGCATTGTTCATCTCCGGTTTCGTCTCCGGGAGCGAAATAGCATTTTTCTCATTGAGCCCCACACAGTGTGACGAACTTGAGGAAGAGGGTCATGGCGGCAGACGTGTGCTGTCGCTTCTCACAATCCCCGAACGCCTACTCGCCACCATCCTCATTGCCAACAATCTGGTAAATGTCACCATCGTAGTGCTCTGCAACTTTGCCCTCGGCCCGATATTCGACGGCATGAGCGAACTGTGGAGCTTCATACTTCAGTCCGTACTGCTTACATTCCTCATACTTCTGTTCGGCGAGATTCTCCCCAAGCTGTATGCCAATTCCAATAATCTCGGATGGGCACGCATGGCATCGGGACCCTTAGGGCTTATGGTGAAAATATTCTATCCCCTCTCATCGGTGCTCGTGAAGAGTTCGGTGATAGTCAATAAGGTGGTGACCAAGAAAAGTGAAGCCGTGACCGCCGACGACCTCTCACAAGCCCTTGAGATAGCCGAAGTGGACTCCTCGCAGGACAAGGACATACTCGAAGGGATACTGAAATTCGGCGACACCACCGCCTCGGAGGTGATGACTCCGCGCGTGGATGTGACCGGACTAGATATAGAACTCTCTTTCGCTGAGGTGATGAAAGTCGTGATCGACAGCGGCTTTGCAAGACTCCCGGTATATGAGGAGACTATGGATAACATACGCGGAGTGCTCTACTCGCGCGACCTCCTGCCATACGTTGGAAAGACCGAAAGCGCGGACTTCAACTGGCAGTCGCTAATGCGTGAGCCATATTATGTGCCCGAATCACGCATGATCGACGATCTTCTTGAGGATTTCCGCACAAGGCGCGTGCATCTCGCTATAGTGATCGATGAATTCGGCGGCACACAGGGCATAGTCACTCTCGAAGATGTCCTGGAAGAGATAGTCGGCGATATTGACGACGAGTACGACGAAGTGGAGCAGACTTACCGCAAACTACCTGACGACACATATATATTTGACGGCAAGACTCTGCTAAACGACTTTTTCCGCGTCACCGGGCTTGATGAAGAGGAGTACTCAAAAGTCACAGAGGACTGCGAGACTCTCGGCGGAATGCTACTGAGCATCAAGGGGGACTTCCCTAAAGAGAAAGAATCGATAGTATACGGCAGATGCCGGTTTCTCGTGCTGTCGATACATCAGCACCGCATAGCGAATGTACGTGTAAAAGTGATGAGCGAGGTCCAGCCCGACCAGATGAAGCAATGAAAGCCCCACTGCTCGCATGGCTCACTGCTATATGCGCAATGACTCCCTCATGCGGGTTGCATACCAGCCCCTCCGACACTGTGCCGAAACCCATGGCATATCCCAGGCTGGATATGCCCGACAGTGTGTACACCACAGTAGAGGCGTCAGGCGTGAGGCTTCTCGTGAATGAACTTACAGGTGTCAGCATATCGCACCGAGGAAGCAGAAACACGTGGATAGACGTATCGTACGGAGGATTCGCCTCGCCGACCGTACACATCACGGTGACTGAATATAACCCTGGCGACGCAAAAGGCTTCATAGATAACCGCAGGGAGCGTATGAGGCTGAACCTCGGAGGTTTGAGCTATGAACTCACGGAACTCACCACTCCGTCAGGATGGACCTGTGAGATGGCTGTAGCCCGAGGGATACCTACAACTCCGGTACAGATACTTGCCTATGACTCACAGCATATGATAAGCGGAGCACTTATGCTTGACATCCCCGATTCTCTCGCCTATGATCCTATAGCCACAGCCCCTATAATTGATGCTGTGACGCGCGATATGACAGTAATGATGAAAGGTCTGCAATGAAAATCTATACTTCCGACATACAATGCCAGTCAAGGCCAGACAGGCACTCCTGTGAAAGGGAGGCTGTGAACCGGCTCGTAATCCAGGCATTCGGCACGGAAGCCGAACTATGCCACAACGCTGACGGCAAACCTTATATCAACGGCAGACCCGAAGTGCACATATCCATAAGCCACAGCATAGACCAATGCTTGCTTGCTGTCAGCGACACTCCTATAGGAATCGATTCGGAGACTGCCCGCACACAGCTTGCTCGAATTGCCAACAAGTTTCTTACCCCTAATGAAATAGCACGCGGACCCCATACAATGTCGGAACTGCTGAAAATGTGGACCGCCAAGGAGGCTGTGTTCAAATGCGCTTCGGTTAGTGACCTGGTGATATCCGAGATAGAAGTATCGGCAACAATGGACTACGCCTCGGCACGCGGCATCCGGTACGCTGTCAGGTTCATAACCGACACTCCGGAACGAGTGACCGCACTTGCCAGCATTATATAAGGTATGTACCGTCACTTTTTACCGAATGTGAAACGGACACCCACATTCAGATTAAAATTGCAGGGCTTGTCCTTGTAGATGTTCTCGACCGATGAGCCATTGTCGATATAATAGCTCACTCCGGGCTCGGCATAAAGCCCTATCGCAGAAGAGACGTTGAGCTGTAATCCGGCAGAAGCGTTGACCGACCATTGGAGCGGCTTCTCCCTGACATCCTCTTTCTCAGTCTCTGCCGAGTGATTGTCAAGCACATAATCTCTCTCAATCTTACCTGACACACACTTTTCGCCAAGCACTCCGGCAGAAGCATAGAGGTCGAGCCTTTTCCATGACAGCAATTTGTATCTGAGATTCAAGGGTATACCTACATAGTGAAGCATCTGTTTGCCTGAAAAATAGTGCTCATCGCTTCCATATCTGATATCGGAGGTAAGATTAGTGTAAGTCATGCCCGATTCGAGCGACAGACGCTCGTTGACACGGTAAGAGAATGCAAGCCCGGTGCGCACCGGAAGATGGTGCTTTATCTCACGCTCCATATCCTTGCCCTGATTGAACAACAATATGCCAAGCACAGGGCTGTCCTCCCATTTCTTTCCATCCTGCCCGAGCGCACTGACATGGCTGCTGCCGGAAGTGGATGCCGGAATGCTCACATTTGAATTGAGCGCACCCGATGTGAACGCGCTTACCGAAAATCGGCACTTCACCCGGGATGACGGCAAGGAGTAAGCTATATAACGGTCCCGATTTACAATACGTTTCTTTTCCGCGACATCTCCGGATGCGGTCCTCACTGTGTCCGAGGATGTAGTCTCTTTATTGTCAGTGACAGCCGGAAGTTGAGATACAGATTCCTCTTGCATACCTGTCACTACTTCTTCTCCCACCTCTCCTTCACTTGCAGCTTTAACCAAAGCAATGGTTTTCTGACCGCCACCACTACCGGTGTCAGCCAGTAGCGAACCGCTATCACTCAAAGGCTCCTGAGAGGCAACCGACGGCAATTCAACATTGTCCGGATCATGCTCCATGACATCTGTAACGTCTGCCAACGGCACATTCATCG
>ERZ777011.2845-NODE-2845-length-12452-cov-4.345487_pt1 | contig 12452 bp, 10 predicted proteins | sample MGYA00374964_ERZ777011 | MGnify/ENA primary metagenome ERZ777011 (study PRJEB29310, sample SAMD00008975) | mouse gut metagenome | study: EMG produced TPA metagenomics assembly of the Metagenome analysis of fecal microbiota from mouse which was promoted...
GGCGCAGTTCCTCCTCTGTCCAGACCCTTCCAACCGGATTATGCGGACTGCACAACACAAACAGTTTCACCCTGTTTTCAATCACCTTCCGCTCAAAATCCTCGAAATCAATTTCATAATGCCCGTCTTCAAACACCAGTTCATTATTGACCAGGGTTCTGCCATTGTCCCTGATCACCGCGCTGAAAGGATAGTAGACCGGCTGCTGGATCATAACCGCATCGCCCTCGTCCGTCAAAGCCCGGACCGCATTCGCAATCGCGAAGACCACACCGGGCGTCTTCACCAGCCATTCCTTCTCCACCTGCCAGTCAAAATAATTCCGGTACCACGCAGCGACCGTCTGAAAATAATCGTCCCTGCCTTCCGTATATCCATATATGCCAAGCTTCGCATCGGCAACCGCCCTTTCTATAATACCCGGCGCCGTCCGGAAATCCATATCCGCCACCCACAGCGGCAGCACATCTTCCGGCTTGCCATGCTCTGCGGCAAAGTCATATTTCAGGCAGTCCGTATTCCTTCTGTCAATGATTTCATCGAAATTGTATTTCATGCTTTTCTCTGCTCCGTCTCATCTTTAATTATGCCCGGTTCCGATTAACGTTCCCATGGTTTCTATCCGATCACTCATTTTGATCCTCCCCTTTACCATAACACATGGATCTTCGTTTGTGTACGACGTTTTACAATCTTTTTACGCCTACCTCTATTCTGCCGCTTCTTCTTTTTTACATTTTCTTATCACCCCAGGCACTTGACATTTCATTCCAAAGGTATATAATTTCAACGGTTATAGAATTATACTTATTAATAAGAAGAAACAATTCGGAGGCATACAGCATATGTTTGTCATATTTTTACTGATATGGATTATCTTCAACGGTCAGTTGACGCTGGAGATCGCTTTATCCGGGCTGGCGGTATCCGGCGCAGTCTACTGGTTTATCTGCCGGTTTCTGGATTACAGCCCCGCTAAGGATCTTATCCTGTGCAAGAGATTCTTCCTGGTTCTGCACTATGTATTCGTACTGTTAGTGGAGATCCTGAAGGCAAACGGTGCGGTTTTTAAAATGATCTACGCCGAAAAATATTGTTTTGAACCGGCAGTGGTACATTTCAGGACGACGCTCCATACGAACTTCGCCCGCGTGCTTCTGGCCAATTCTATCACCCTGACGCCCGGCACCATCACAGTCAGCCTGAAAGATGACGAATATGTCGTCCACTGTCTGGACAAGGAACTGGCGAAAGGTATTGATTCCTCCGTGTTTATTCACCTGTTAGAACGGATTGAGAACGTAAAATAGCGTGAACGAAGGTTGCGGAAAGGCTTGGTTATGATTATGATCTACGAATATATTTACATCACATTTCTTATTATACTGGCGCTTATGCTGTTTCCCTGCCTGATCCGGGCCATCAGGGGACCCCGTATTGCGGATCGTCTCATGTCGGTGAACATGATGGGCACTCTGGTCATGGTCATGATCGCCATACTTGCCCTGTTGCTGCATGAGGGTTATCTGGTGGATGTCTGTCTGGTCTATGCCATGATCAGCTTTCTTGCTGTTGTCGTACTGACCAAAGTATACATCGGTATTTATGAGGAAAAGCGTCACGCGTCCGATCATCCGGATGAAGAGGATAAAGGAGGTATGTCCGATGGAAGTTTTTGACTGGATCAGACTGATTCTCGGCTGTTCGTTTATGATTTGCGGACTGGTGATCTTTTTTACGGAGATATTCGGCATTTTTCATTTCAACTATATTCTGAACCGTATGCACGCGGCGGCAATGGGGGATACGCTCGGCATCGCTTCCTGTATGCTTGGCCTGATTATTTTTTCCGGATTTAATATGACTTCTCTGAAACTGTTACTGATTGTGGTTTTCCTGTGGTTTGCTTCTCCGGTGTCTTCCCATGTGCTGGCGCGTCTGGAGGTCGCAACAAACGAGAATCTGGAAGCCCATTGTACAGTCTATACCGATCTTGAAGCGCTGGAAGCAGAACTGTCTCTTCAGGCGGCAGCATCTGAACCCGGGCATCCGGAAACCGCCGCGCATGTTGCGGTAGCCGCGGAAAACACCGGTACATCTGCCGGAGAGGAAGAAAACCAGAACGGAGGCGAAACGTCATGACAACTTTTCAATGTATTTTGATGGGGTTTCTGATCGTGTGTGCGATCTCCGTCAGTTTTTCCAGGAATCTGCTCAATTCCATCCTCATCTATATGTCCTACAGTCTGATCATGTCCATCCTGTGGGTATGTCTGGAATCTCCCGATCTCGCGATCACGGAGGCTGCTGTCGGCGCGGGCATAACGAGCGTCCTGTTCTTCGCGACCCTGAAGAAGATTCAGGCCATCCGCATCGAGAAAGAAAAGACCAGGGAGGAGGATGTACGGCATGAGTAGATTAAAACCGAGAGAAGAATATGAAAAAACTTATGCGTTCCGGTTCTTCCGCTGGCTGTCCGGCAGTAAAGACCCTTACGTCGGCGAGGTGGAGATGCAGGCGCAGCAGGAAACCTCACTTCCCGGGGAAACGCTTATTACCCGTATGCGCGAAGCGGAAATGATTCGTGACAAGGTCTACGATAAAGAGTTAAACAGGGCCGCCCGTATATTTCATAAGGTTTACATTGCCATGGCGATCCTGTTCTGTTTCGCCTTAGTCGGCGTTCTGTTATTCACCGTATCCTATCTGCCGCCAAACGGCGATGCCGGGAATCCGGTCAATAATGTCGTTTCCGAGCGTTACATCGAACAGGGACTGCAGGAAACCGGCGCGCTCAATATTGTCTCCGGCATGATCCTGACCTACCGGGCTTTCGATACTTTCGGTGAGACCAATGTGCTGTTTATTGCAACTTGCTGTGTCATGATCATGCTGATGGCAGACGATGCGATTCTCCGGAAGCAGGCCGTGCGCAACGACCGCCGTTTTGAGCCGAAAAACGATGCGATCCTTCAGGGAACTGCTTTTATTCTGTGTCCCATTATCTTTATCTTCGGCATCTACATCATATTAAACGGTCATTTGTCCCCGGGCGGCGGATTCTCCGGCGGCGCCATCATGGGCGCCGGACTGATCCTGTATGTCAGCGCGTTCGGTTTTAAGAAGACGCAGCGCTTCTTCAACGAACATATCTATAAGATTGCAAAGATCACCGCCCTGTGCATGTACGGGCTGATCGGCACCTACTTCTACATGACCGGCGCAAACGGAATCGAAAATCACATTCCGCTCGGCATTCCCGGCCACATCTTAAGCGGCGGGATCATATTGCCGATCAATGTCTGCGTGGGACTGGAAGTCGCGTGTACGATGTACGCATTTTATGCATTATTCAGAAGAGGGGGACTGTAAGATGGGTGCAAATCTGCTCATAAACTACGGCGAGGCTGTCGCCATGATCCTCTTCGGCATCGGATTCGGAAACCTGCTCCTGCAGCCGAACCTGATCAAGAAGATCATCGGCCTGAACATCATGGATACGGCGATCTATCTGTTTCTTGCGGAAAAAGGATATATTGCCGGGCGCGTGGCTCCCATCGTCACGAACGGGGTCCAGAGTATGGAAACCTATATCAACCCGATTCCCAGCGGTCTTGTACTGACCGGTATCGTGGTTTCCGTATCCGTGTCCGCCCTGATGCTGGCGCTCACCATAAGGCTCTATAAACGCTATCAGACACTGGATCTCGATGAGATATCCAGGCGGCTGAAGAAGGAGGGGCTGTAATGGATTTTATACGGAATTTTCCTTGTATCTCTATTATGCTATGTCTGTTTGCAGGCATTGTCAGCTCCGGACTGCGTGATAAGGCGGCGATGTGGATCAACACACTTCTGCTTACGATCAATATTGCACTGAGCATATGTACCCTGTTGTATACCCTTCTGACCGGCGAGCCCTTCGTCTACGTCATGGGTAAGTTTCCCGCGCCCTGGGGCAATGAAATCCGCGCCGGCATACTCGAGGCGCTGCTGGCACTGTTCTTCTGTGTAATCATGCTGCTCTCCCTCTTCGGCGGCAGACATAAGCTGTTAGAGGAAGTGGAAGAAGGCAAAACATATCTTTATTATGTATTGTCGGATCTGCTGCTCAGTTCCCTGCTGGCGCTGATCTACACCAACGATATGTTTACGGCATATGTATTCGTGGAGATCAACACGATATCGGCATGCGGGCTGATTATGATCCGCCAGAACGGCCGCACCATCGAAGCTGCCGTCAGATATATGATCATGAGCCTGTTAGGTTCCGGTCTTCTGCTGCTTGGCCTGTGTATGCTCTATGATCTGACCGGCCATCTGCTGATGAGTAATATGAAAGAATCCGTAGCACTCCTGGCGGCAGACGGCAATTACGGCATTCCTCTGGTCGTCTCCATTGTGATGATGTCTGTCGGCCTGTGTATTAAGAGCGCGCTTTTCCCGTTTCATGCATGGCTTCCGGACGCTTACGGATATTCCACGGTTTCCTCTGCCGCCATTTTATCGGCTCTGGTATCCAAAGGGTATATTTTCCTGCTCATTAAGATCATCTATCGTGTGATCGGCTTTAATATTTACCACGATACCCGCATCATTGATATCCTGTTTGTGTTCGGTCTGATGGGTATGATCTTCGGTTCCTTAAGTGCCATCAGGGAAAACGACGTCCGCCGGATGGTCGCTTTTTCTTCGGTCGCGCAGATCGGTTATATTTATATGGGCTTCGGCATGGGTACGCAGGAGGGCATGACGGCGAGTATTTTCCATATTCTGTCCCATGCCGCCACCAAATCGCTGCTGTTCATCGCCGCCATCGGTCTGACCGATGTATCCGGCGGCAGCCGCAAGTTTATCGAACTGACCGGTTCCGGTTACCGCAACAAATGGGCGGGCGTCGCCTTTACGGTAGGCTCCCTCTCCATGGTCGGCGTACCGCTCTTTTCCGGATTTATCAGCAAGCTGCTGTTCTCACAGGCAGCCGTACTGAATCATACTAAAATGCTGCCGGCGCTGATCGTTCTCGGCATCAGTACGATCCTGAACGCGATCTATTTCATGAAGACGGTCATCAGGATCTACACGCCGCTCAATCACTGCGCCTACACCAGTGTGACTTTTAAGGATATATCGGCATACGCCATGGTTTTAGTGGCGTTTATCGTACTAAATGTGATTCTCGGCATAAGTTCCCAGCCTGTTGTCGATATGATACGACAGGGACTTGCCACGTTTGCGTAGAGGGGGATTCCATATGTATCTCATTCTTTTATCCATACTTATACCGCTCCTGACCGGAGTCCTTCTTCTGGTTGCCGGAGCCGGAAAAAGCCTGCCGGTCGTCACGGGCACATGCCTTCTTCTGACGGACGCGCTGGTGATTGCCGCGCTCTTTACCGCCTACGGGACATCTTACACATTGTTTGCGCTGGCAGACGGTCTGCCCCTCCTTTTCGCGGTAGATGAACTCAGCGTCCTGTTTGCGGTGCTCGCGCTGATCGTCATGACATGCGCCGGCTTCTTTTCCTTTGTATATATGAAGCATGAACAGAAGGCACATCGTTACTATGGCTTCTACCTGATTGTATTTGCCGTCCTGAATGCACTCTGTTTTGCAGGCAATCTGATCACCTTCTACCTGTTTTTTGAAATACTGACACTATCGTCCATGCCGCTGGTACTGCATAACGGCAGCAGAGAAGCGGTTATGGCCGGGCTGAAATATCTGTTTTACTCCCTGTGCGGCGCTTATATGGCGCTGCTTGGTATCTACTTCGTCTATCGCTGCAGCGGCACACTGACTTTTACCGCCGGCGGCGTAGTATTGCAGTCCACAGCTGCATCCGCTGTGGACCCGTCAGCCGTAAGTCTTCTGTTGATCATGGCGATGATCATGCTGATCGGTTTCGGCGTCAAGGCGGGTATGTTCCCGCTGCACGCATGGCTCCCGGCCGCCCATCCTGTGGCGCCCGCCCCGGCATCCGCGGTGCTCTCCGCAGTCATTGTCAAAGCAGGCGTACTTGCGCTGATCCGCACGGTCTACTATATCTTCGGCGCTTCGTTCCTGCGGGGCACATGGGTGCAGACCGTATGGCTTACGCTCACGCTGGTCACAGTATTCATGGGTTCCATGCTTGCCTACCGTGAGCCTGTGTTAAAGAAGCGGCTGGCCTACTCCACTGTAAGTCAGCTGTCCTATATCCTGTTCGGTCTGGCAGTCATGGACGTGCAGTCGGTGAACGGTTCACTCCTGCACGTACTGGCGCACGGACTGATCAAGGCAAGCCTGTTCCTGTGCGCCGGCGCCATCATCTACACGACCGGCAAAACGCGGGTGGATGAACTGCGCGGAATCGGCAAGGAAATGCCGCTTACCATGTGGTGCTATACGATCGTATCCCTGGGACTGATCGGTATTCCGCCCACAGGCGGCTTTATCAGCAAATGGCATCTGGCGCTCGGAAGCCTGTCGGGTGCGCCGTCCGTCTTCCGGTGGCTGGGTCCTGTCGTGTTGTTAGTCAGCGCCCTGTTGACGGCAGGCTATCTGCTGCCGCTTACGATCCATAGTTTCCTGCCGGGCAGCGATTATGACTATGCGAAACATGTAAAGCGGGAACCTTCCCCGTTGATGACGATACCGATTCTTATTATGACGGTATTATCCGTTTTGATCGGGTTGTTTCCCACACCGCTTATTGATTTTCTGACGCGTTTTGTCAGACTGCTTGTTTAGAAAGGAGGCGCGGTTATGACAATATTGGTAATCCTGATTCCGGCCGTTGCCGGCATTCTCTCGACCCTGATTCCTTTCCGCAAGCGGATACACTGGGAGATTTTTCTGGAATGCGCCGTGATCCTCAACAGCATACTGGTCTGGTATCTGTTGCTGCACCATCCGAACAGCACCTTCTTACTGGCGCATTTTACAGGTGATCTGTCCATCTGCTTTAAAGTGGACGGCATGGGCATGACATTTGCCGGACTGGTTTCCGCGCTGTGGCCTTTTGCCACATTGTACGCCTTTGAATATATGACGAAAGAAGAACATGAGAGGGTCTTCTTCCTGTTCTACACGATCACTTACGGCGTCACGCTGGGCATCGCGCTTGCCGCCAACCTGCTGACCATGTATTTCTTCTATGAACTTCTGACACTGGTTACCGTGCCGCTCGTCATGCATACGCTGACCAGAGAAGCGATTCTCGCCAGCCGGAAATACCTGTATTACTCTTTGGGCGGTGCCGCGTTCGCCTTCATCGGCATGATCATGATCATCGTCTACGGCACCACCACTGATTTTGTGCTCGGCGGTATTCTCGATTCCGCAAAGATCGGCGACCGCACGAATATTCTATTGTTTGTCTATGTAATGGCCTTTATCGGTTTCGGCGTCAAGGCTGCGCTCTGTCCTTTTAACGCATGGCTGCCCCAGGCGAGCGTAGCGCCCACGCCGGTCACGGCGCTCTTACATGCAGTTGCCGTCGTAAAGTCCGGTGCCTTCGCGATCCTGCGGCTGACCTACTACAGCTTTGGCACAGACTTCCTGCAAGGCACCTGGGCACAGACGGTCGTTATGCTGTTTACAATGTTCACGATCGTGTACGGCTGCAGCCGCGCGCTCAAGGAGACCCACATAAAAAGGCGGCTTGCCTACTCAACGATCAGCAATCTGTCCTATATCCTGTTCGGAGCCGCGCTTATGACGCCCCTCGGGATGACGGGCGCACTTTCCCATCTGGTATTCCACGCGGTAATCAAGATTTCCTCTTTCTTCTGCGCAGGTGCCATTATCCACCAGACGGGGCGCAATTATGTGCACGAGCTGGACGGTATGGGTTATAAGATGCCTTGTATCTTCGGCATTTTTACGCTGTCTTCCTTCGCACTGATGGGCGTTCCGGGACTTGCCGGATTTATCAGTAAATGGAATCTGGCGCAGGCGGCTGTGAGCAGCGGTAATGTGACCGCGTACTTCGGCATCGCCTGTCTGCTGGTCTCCGCCCTGTTGACCGCCATCTACATGCTCACCATCGTAGTGCGCGCGTTTTTCCCTGTGGGAGATCTTGACCTTGCCACTTTACAGGGTATGAAAGACCCGAACTGGAAAATGCTGCTGCCGCTGTTCGTGTTTGCCTTCTTCATCATCGCGTTCGGCGTCTGCTCACGGCCGCTCACGGATTTCTTCCATGATGTGGCGACGGGATTGTATTCATTCCAGTAAAGAATCGAGCAAAGCTCGATTGCGAGATTCGCTTCGCGGGCTCGAATAAGCGGAAGAATTTCCTATAGAATTATGGAGGATTATTATGCAGATACTCATATGTTCCCTTGTATTTCTGCCGATGGCAGCGTCGGTCATCGGTTACATGATCGGGCGGTATCAGAAAAATGCACGCAACTATTTTGCGGATGTCATAACAGGTGTTACTTTTGCAATTGCTCTATATCTATGCGTGCAGATGTATGCGGACAGCACAGCGGGAAGCATAGTGGAAATTCCCTATGTCTGCGGTATGGGTCTGCATTTTACGCTGGACGGCTTCCGCGCGCTGTACTGCACCATCGCAGCATTTATGTGGTTTATGAGCACACTTTTTACGAAGGAATATCTCACGCATTACCGCAACCGTAACCGCTATTATCTATTCCTGCTGCTCACCCTCGGCGCAACACAGGGCATCCTTCTCTCCGCTGATTTCTACACGACCTTTATCTTCTTTGAGATCATGTCCTTTACCTCTTATGTGTGGGTGGCACATGATGAAAAGAAGGAATCCCTGCGCGCGGCCGCGACCTATCTTGCCGTGGCAGTCATCGGCGGTCTGGTCATGCTGATGGGTATCTTCCTGTTATACGATGTGACGGGAACCCTGTTCTTCGATGACCTCATAGGCGCATACACCCTGTACGGAGCGCTCAGTTCCCGGTCTACGGCCCACACGCAGATCTGGACCGCCGGTCTATGTCTGTTATTCGGTTTCGGCGCCAAGGCCGGCGCATTTCCGCTCCATATCTGGCTGCCAAAAGCCCATCCCGTAGCGCCTGCGCCTGCATCGGCTCTGTTGTCCGGTATCCTGACGAAAGCGGGCATGTACGGTATCCTGATCCTGACCGCCTATATTTTCCTGGGCATCGACAGATGGGGCTGTCTGATCCTGCTTCTCGGCGTATGCACCATGGTGATCGGCGCGGTACTGGCGCTTTTCTCTATCGACTTAAAGCGGACGCTCGCCTGTTCCTCGGTGTCCCAGATCGGTTTTATCCTCGTGGGTGTCGGCATGTCCGGACTGCTCGGCGGGGCAAACCTGTCCGCCGTCCGCGGCAGTCTGCTCCACATGATAAACCACTCACTGATCAAACTGGCGCTCTTCATGGCGGCAGGCGTGGTCTTTATGAATGTACACAAGCTGGACTTAAACGCAGTCCGCGGATTCGGGCGCAGGAAACCGCTGCTCAACTATATCTTCCTCATGGGCGCCCTCGGCATCGGCGGTGTGCCGCTCTGGAACGGCTACATCAGCAAGACACTGATCCACGAGAGTATCGTTGAATACACACAGCTTGTCCGCGAGGGAACAATTTACAGTATACCCGGTGCAGATACGCTGCGCGCCGTAGAGTGGGCTTTCCTGATCAGCGGCGGCCTGACGGTCGCCTATATGACGAAGCTCTATGTCGCTCTCTTTGTAGAAAAAAATAAAGACGCGTCAGTACAGGCCGGATTTGACGCGTTAAAGGGCCGGTATATGAATAAAATCAGCGCAGCCGCTCTGACGGTAAGCGCAACACTGCTGCCCGTTATGGGTTTCCTGCCGCACATCGTAACAGATCGCCTGGCGGACATGGGTCAGGAATTCCTGCTGCCTGTAAGCGACAGAATACTCACGCTCCTGCCTGCGGCACAAACCGGCGCGGAAGAATCCGTTGCCTACTTCTCTCCTGCAAACCTGCAGGGCGCCATGGTCTCGCTTATAATCGGCGTCCTTGTCTATCTTGTGATTGTAAGACTGTGGATGATGAAACCCGTTTCGAATTCCAGTGAGATGCGTGACAGTTATGACGTTGCAGCCCATTCTGCTGCAGGCTCGGCAGTCTTTGTCATACGCAGGAAGAAAACGGCTAAAGAATACGTTGACCGCTGGCCCGGCCGCTTAGATCTGGAGAATCTGATCTACCGCCCCGTGCTGCTTAAGATACTGCCCTTCCTGTCCGGCCTGATCTGCCGTGTACTGGACAGTCTCGTGGACGGGATCGTTGTGCTTCTTCGTAAAACAATATACCGCGACAGCAAACTGCCGCACGAACTTCCGGAGGGCACGCCGCTCACCCATATGCTGGCATGCATCGCGGATTGTTTCCAGCGATTTGGCAATAAGACATTCCGCCGGAAGAAACCGGCGGCCGTAGATTACGACCATAAGTTTGCCCTGCTCCATGAAGAGTGGGCCGAGAACCGCACGCTGATCGCGCGCAGTATGTCCTTCGGGCTGCTGCTGTTCTGTATCGGGCTGCTCGCGATGATCGGATACCTGTTTATTATGGGAATATTCTAAGGCGAAAGCGGAGACCGCTCCTTTTCAGGCAGTCTCCGCTTCTTTACGCTCCGCTTTTCTCTTCTTTCTCTTCTTCCAGATCACCAGTATAAGAATCACCAGCACAACAACTGCTGCCGGAATGATGCAGACCAGATAATCCCCGAGTCCTTTCTCGTGAATACACACGGCAATCTGTATATCCGTATCCTCTGCCGTATCCACGTTAAACAGGTGGTATATGCCCATAAGTTCCGTATCCGCCTGCTGCCATTCGCCGTCCTGCTCCACGTAGATGCTCACGCCCTCCGTCTGTCCCTCCGGCGCCTGATAACGCAACGTGTGTGTCTCCCTCACTTCCGGGGACCCTTTCAGCCTCCACCGCGCCATAGCGTCCCCGGGAATCTTCACCGTCCAAAGTTCCACCGCTTCTCCGGGCAGTCCCTCTGCCGTCGTACCCGTCTGACTGCCGCCTGCCGCCGCTTCTCCGCTTATACTGCCGTCTCCGGATACTGCACCGCTTGTCACCTCCAGCATATCTTCCTGCCGGAACATACCGTCCGCCAGAATGACAGACTGCGCATTCGGCCTTGTCTGCTCCGATGCAAGCGTCGTCAGGTACCGCACATACTCTACCGTTACATCTTCATCATACAGAACGTTATCCAAGTCTTTGATATCCCAGTCCGCATAGAAGCCCGGTTTTGCCGGTATCTCCGGATACAGGTCCATCGACACGCTTCCGCCGTAAGGACATTCCACGGTCTTGACCTCCTCCTCATCCGCATAGAAAGAGATCGTCATCATGCGGAATTTATCCGGAATCCCTTCGATCTTCAGCATATCCTGATACCCGATTGGCTCCGCTTTCCCGCTGTAGCTGATCCGGTCTATACCCGCGATCTCCTCCGACACGAAACAGTTATTCGTCACGTCACCATTACTGTCCGTCTCCCCCGCGATCGCACCGGAAAACGCATCCGCCTCCTGAATCCGTACAATGGCACAACAGTTCTCGATGCTGGAACCGGAACCGGCTATTCCTGCCACATACTCCTTACCGGACACGGTACATTTTGCATAACTGTTCTTAATGTGTGATACGGACTGTCCTGCCACGCCGCCTGCGTAATTGCCTGTACTGCTCTCGATCCTGCCGTAATTCTCACAGCGCAGGATCGTGCCCATCTCCTGCAGACCGGCTATGCCGCCGGCATAGCTCTTATGCGCCACGATTCTGCCCAGATTGACATTTCCTCGCTGCACGCACCTGGTCAGCAGCGTAGAATTCATCTTTGCGTCTTCAATGCCCGTAACATCGCCTTCCAGATCAAAATCATATTCGATTGCCATGGTTCCGGCTATCCCGGACACATTGATATCTCCCTGTACGAGACCCTTATTCCTGCAGTCCGCGATCGTCGCATCCGTACTGGTCTCGGCATTTTCCTGCGAAGTGTCCTCATATACATTAGAATAATCCATGTCCAGAACGCCGTCGATCGCATCCGTATAAAGCCGCATGATCGTGCTGAACTGATCATTGATGCCTGACAGATCATCGATCAATACATCGTTTGTCGAGGACATCTCATCATTCAGGCGTCCCATATTCTCGGACAGCCCCTGCAGATTGGCTGTCAGGCTGTTGGTTCTGGACCGGTAATCCCCGCCCAGCTGCGGCAGCGCGATATCCGGCATACCGTTTAAGCTATCCAGCATATGCTTCGCCTCACTGCCGGCAGACTGCATATTGCCGGACGCATCTTTTACATCTCCAAGCGCGCCCTTAAGCTGGTTCGCGGCATCCTCCGTCATCTCGTCCTGATGCGCCGCCACGATATCCGACATCGTCTGCAGATATTCCCGCATGTCCCTGTCATAGTCTTTCGTGATATCCCCGCCGCTGTACTGCTCATC
>ERZ777011.2847-NODE-2847-length-12439-cov-3.096011_pt1 | contig 12439 bp, 14 predicted proteins | sample MGYA00374964_ERZ777011 | MGnify/ENA primary metagenome ERZ777011 (study PRJEB29310, sample SAMD00008975) | mouse gut metagenome | study: EMG produced TPA metagenomics assembly of the Metagenome analysis of fecal microbiota from mouse which was promoted...
TGTGGACTATTATTGGCTGTATATCATATTTCGGATGCAGTGTAAAAACTCCGATAGGAATAACCGACGATGAAGTTCCTAATTTTATTTATGGTTCATTTGCAGGAATAGCTCTTACTGTATTCAATCTTGTGCCGTCTGTAACAAATATGCTTGGTAAAGGAATACTTCCCTGTATAACAGAAGCCTGGGCGGCAAATGATAAAGAATCCCTGAAAAATCAGACTTTGCAGGCACTTCTGACTGCTGCAATAATATCAGTACCAGCAGCTTTTGGTTTGGGGATTCTGTCACCTGAAATACTACATTTTTTATTTTCAAAGCAAAGCGAGGAAGCAGACCTTTGTATAAATTCACTTAGATATTTGATGCCCGGAATGGTTTGTCTTTGCGTATCATTTCCTCTTTTCAGTATGCTTCAGGCAATCGGAAAAGCGTCTGCCCCGCTTAAAATAATGCTTCTTGGAACTATCGTGAAACTTATAGGAAATTTATTGCTTATACCGTCAATGTGTGCGGACGGAGCAGCAATTTCAACTTCAGTCTGTTACATAGTAATTTTAGCTGTATCTCTTGCTGTATATATTAAATCTGCTGGAATCTGCCTTAATATTGCACCATTTATTTCTGTATTATATGCAGGAATACTTTGCGGAGCAGGTGCATATCTTGCGTCAGATATATGTGGAAGATACCGCATAAATAATTTTTTTGCTATAGTTTCAGCAGTAATTTCAGGCGGAATTATTTATCTGCTTTCACTTTATTTACTTTCAGTTCAGAAGCACAGGCAAAAGATGAAAAAACAGGCAGCTATATAACTGCCTGTCAATCGTTTGCATAATTATGAACAAATTGTGATTTAAAAGTATTATTTCTACAGAAAGTAAAAATTCAGAATTATTTGACAATGTCAGTGGCAGTTACATTAACTTTAACAACGTTTGTCTTATCGCTTGTATTATCTTGAGTTGGAAAGAAACATACTGTAAAATCCTGAACGTTCTGAGGAAGTATGAAGCCACCTATAATACCTGAAAATTCATCATTTGCAGGTATGGTAAATGGACTTGCGGAATAATTTTGAATATTTTTAGTACCATAAAGCTGTGTTCTTACATCAAAGTGAATTTCCTGACTGTCCGGCATAAGCAGGTAAAAATTGTTTAAGACGCTTAAATCATATTCTTTATCTGTGGAATTGGAAATTGTTACATCAAGATAGATATAGGGGTCACCGCTGTCGCTCTTGGTTCCGGAATCAATTATACGGTTGAGCTTGAATACAGTCTGATTTACATCAGCTTCTTCATTAATGGCAACGGAAATTTCATTGTCCGCAATACCATCACTTTTTAAATTTTCAGCAAAATTCATGGAGCTTTCTGCTGACGAATTGCTTACACTGCCGTTTTTATTGTCAGAGCAGCCTGTTACTGACAGTGATATTACGGCTAAAAGAGCGAATGAGATAAATTTATGTTTTTTCATGATGTATCCTCCGATTTTTAATATATAGATAATTATATCATAAAAATCATGATATTGTCAAGAATTTTTGAATAAAACAAAAAATGACTGCTGTAAGAAAACAGCAGTCATAATTTTTTATGTGCAGTATTAAGATTACTCAGCAGAAGGAGCGCCAACAGGGCATACACCAGCACAAGCACCACACTCAACACATGTGTCAGCATCAATTACATACTTGCCATCGCCCTCAGAAATTGCATTTACAGGGCATTCAGCCTCACAAGCTCCGCAGCTAACACATTCGTCAGAAATAACATAAGCCATAATAAGTACCTCCGTTAGAGAAATAAAATATAGGATTAAATCCTCATTGTATATATTTTAACACATGGAAACAAAAAAATCAATAGTTTTTTGTTAGTGTTTACTTATTCATGTTAGTTCAGTATAACTGTTTTAATATAAAAATACTTGACTTTTTTTTGATATAATTTTCATAAGGACAGGAAAAAGATGTTATATTAAAAGAGAGGTGAATAGAAGATGTTTAAAAAATTATGGGGAAATATAAAAAAGTTTGTTCAGGCTGTAATAAAGATTATTGACGGATTAAGTACAATTTATCAACTGGCTACATCAGCATAATAACTGAGGTGGAGCAATTTGTTTTGCATAAATGGAAATCATGAAGAAGATTATCCTGAAATTGAAATAACATTTTTTTCTGTACCGGAATCTGGAAGTCTCGGAATCAGTATTTGCACTGATTCCGGGGCTTTATTTTTATGTGATTATAACTGTCGTACAGTAAAATAAAAAATACTTGAAATAAAATCTTTTATGTGATATAATATTAAATGTATAATATTTCTGAAAGGAGTTTTTATAATGAGGAGTCTGAAAAAAGTTTTTGCATGGTTTACTGCTATAATTGCTGTTATGTCTTCGGCAGTTTCATGCACGGTCTATAAATCAGAACCTGTTACAGAAAACAGCTTTGTTTCCTATACAGAACCCGAATCATCAAAAGAAATTGCAACTCATTCCGAACCGGAAAGGCTTATTGACATAAGCGGTCAGACTATAACATGGCTTGCTGATTTTGATTTGAATCCGTCAGAGAATAATGAGCCTTCTGCGGCACTTTCCATATTTGAAGATGTTTACGGTGCGGGTATAAACTTTATATATACGCCTGCTGATGCAAAATATGAGAAACTTTCAGAAATGCTTGATGCGGGTGAAGAAGTTGATATGTTTCCCTATGAACTTGGCGATTTTCCGCGTGGTGTACTGAAAAATCAGTTTGAACCGCTTGATTCATATTTCGATATTATGAATATGGACAGCGATTTATGGGAGGATATGACCGATACTATAGATATGCTTGAATACAAAGGACAGCACTATGTTATACCATACAGCATTTCAGACCCTTTTCTTATTACCTACAGCAGAAGTATATGTAAAAAGGAAAAACTTGATGACCCTTATGAACTTTATCTTGATGGGAAATGGGACTGGAATGCCATGATGGAGATGATGGAAAAATTCGTTGCAAACAGTGGCGGACAGACAAGATATGGTATAAATGGTTCATTCGGACAGGCTCTGCTGTATTCATCCGGTCGTACTGTTGTAAATTATGACGGTGAAAAATTTACCGATAATATAAATGATGCCGAAATTGAAAAGGCAGTAAAGTTCATGCAGGATGTAAATTCAAAAAGTTTATATAACAATTCTTGGTATTCATATTTTCCTACTGATAAGCTTACACTTTTTTATGCTATGGGAGATTGGGCATTGGGAGAATCAAATGCTCAGAATCCGGACAGTGATTTAATGATTGTACCGTTTCCGAAGTCTCCTGACGCTGATAATAATTATATCTTCTGTAATCTTAATGCAAGAATGCTCGTTAAAAATTCTGACAGAGGAGAAGCAGTTGCAGCTTATATAATGTGTGAAAGACTTGCTGAAACTCAGGACGATTATAATAAAATCAGGAAAGAAAATGTTCTTGCTGAAAAAAAGGATATGTCAGGAACAAGAAAATCTTTCATAACAGAAGAACAGTATGATGCTATGCAATTATATCTTGATACAAAAAAATCTGTTCCTATGTTTGATTTTGCTTATGGAATGGGTGAAAAGATGTATGGAGAAAATGATTATACATATGAAACCAGAGGAGTTATGAACAACCTTACAACTGTTTTTCTGAATGGTAATAATGATTCATGGGAAACTGTACGCAATGAATTCAAGAAGATAATTGACGGAGAATTAAAAAAATATAATAATTAGCATATTTTAATAATAATTTTATTTCAGAAGGTATTTTAATATAATTGTTAAAGTGAAATTTTGTTAAAAAACTACAAAAATAATTTTAGTTATACAACAAAATGTAAAATTTTCTGAAAATACGTGACATTTTGTTTTTCTTGTGATATAATGTTTTATAGGTATAAGAACTTCGGAAGAAAGCGGACAGGCTTTGCACCGGAGCAATACTATAAATATTCTCTGAAGATGTTTAAAAAAGGAAGGAAATTAACATGGACAATAATTTTGAACAGAAATCTGAAAAAAATAAGCCACGAAAAAAGGTAACAAAAAAGGTACTTCGTCAAAGACAGCTTACTGCTCTTGCCATAATCGCTTTGATTGTTCTGCTTTTCTTTATTCTCATTGCCAAAGGTTGTTCAAACAATGAAGATAGAAAAGAGGGAACAAGTAAAAATTCAACTACAACTACTCAAACTACCGGAAGTACCACAGAATTACCTAAAACAACAACTGTTACAACAACTGTTACAACCCATCCTCTTGCTTCAAGCGTCAAGCTTTCAACAAGGTCAATTTTCCTTGATGTAGGTGAAACGGGAATTTCATACATTCAGGCTTATCCGGAGGGATGTACTGAAGAAAATGAAGTGTGGAGGTCTCTTGACCCATCAATAGCATCTGTAGATAAATTCGGTCATATTGAAGGAATCGCAACAGGTGAAACATTTGTTATCCTGAGCTTTGACAATAGTCCGGGACTTGAAATTGAAATCAAGGTATCTGTTGCCGGAGGAATTGCAACTTCTGCTGAAAATCCGAGGTCCGATATTACATCAGGTTTTGGCAGAGAAGTTTCAACTGATACACGAACAACTCCTGTTTATGGTTATCCTGATGAAACTGGTGGTAATGATATAAATAATTTCTGATGTCATATGAAATACTTCTGGATAAAATTGAAAAAAATATTGCAAAACACTTGATTTTTTATTTTATTTGTGTTATAATACTATATGATGATAGTTATGCTGAAGACCGGAATCCTCCGGTCTTTCGTTTGTTTGAATACTACAGACAAAAAGAAGCATGGAAAGGAATTTTAAAATGAAACTGAAAAAATTCAGTGCAACAGAGCAGAAAGTATATGACCTTGTAAAGCCGGTTACTGATGAACTTGGTTACTATCTCTGGGATGTAAGCTATGTTAAAGAAGGTGCTTCATGGTACCTCAGAATCTTTATTGACTGTGATGAGGGTATCACAATTGAAGACTGTGAAACTGTTACTGAACCAGTTAATAAGATTCTTGATGAAAACGACCCGATTCCGCAGAGTTATACTCTGGAAGTTGGTTCGGCAGGTCTTGAAAGGGAACTGCTTAAAGAGGAACACTTTGAGATATGCATGGGCGACAAGATAAGAATCCGTTTTATAAGAAGTATTGACGGTGAAAAAGAAGTCTGTGCATTTCTGAAGGGTGCAGATAAAAATCAGATAGTCGTTTCAGATGATAATGACAATGAGAGAACATTTCAGCTTTCGGATGTGGCTTTTATCAAGCTATGGTTCGATTTTGATGAGTAATTGAATTAAATATAATTATCGGAGGAAATTAAAATGGAAAACTTTTTCGATGCATTGCAGATGCTCGGTGAGGAGAACAGTGTTGAAACTGAACAGCTTATTGAGAAGGTCAAGTCTGCTATGCTTAAGGCTGCAAAAAGAGCATATCCGCACAGTGAAGACAGAATAAGGGTTGAAATTGACCCCGCAACCAAAAAATTTGCTATGTATATCGTTCAGGAAATTATTGAAGATGAACCGATTGACGAAAATGAAATCAATATTGATGTGGCAAAGACAATAGACCACAATGCAATTATAGGTGGTACTATTATGAAAGAAATCGACATATCCAAACTCGGAAGAATGGCTGCTCTTTCCGCTAAACAGTCAATCAAGGGAGATTTGAGAGAAATCAGCCGTAATCAGATGCTCAGCAAGTTTGAAGATAAGGAACATGAATGTATTATTGCAAGGGTTTCTCAGGTTGAGCCGGGCAGAGGAAATGTTACTGTTATTTATGATGGAACAGAGCTTTATCTTTTCAAAAAAGAACAGATTCCGAATGAAACTTTTGTCGAGGGTACTAATGTAAAGGTTTATATCACTGATATTATAGGTAAAACCAAAAAGCCTATAGTTAAAATTTCTCGTACTCACAAGGATTTGGTCAGAAAGCTTTTTGAAATGGAAGTACCTGAAATTAAAGATGGAATTGTTGAAATCAAGTCTATTTCCCGTGAAGCAGGTTCAAGAACAAAGATAGCCATATTCTCAAACGATGCAAATGTTGATGCAGTGGGAGCTTGTATAGGACCCGGAAAGTCAAGAATTTCTGCCGTAGTCAATGAACTGAGGGGTGAAAAGATTGATATTATTCCATGGAGTGAAAAACCGGAGGAATTTATATCACGTGCACTTGCTCCTGCTAAAACCCTGAAAACCATCATTACTTCAATGGAAGAAAAAACCTGTACTGTAATTGTCCCCAATGACCAGCTTTCACTTGCTATCGGAAACAAGGGACAGAATGCCAAACTTGCCGCAAAGCTTACGGGATTCAAGATTGATATAAAACCAAAAACCAATCCACTTACAGGTGAAACTGCTCCGGAACTCAGTGAAGATTTCGTTATTCCTGAGTATGATAATAAAATTTTTGAACAGGAAAATTCTGAATTAGGTGAAGAAGAAAAGATTGAATTATTCAATGAAGCTGTAAATGAAACGGCAGTAAATACTGAAACAGAAGAAAAGTCGGCAGAAACTGAGGAATAATTATGAAATCTTTGAAAATACCGATGAGAATGTGCCTTGGATGTAATGAAATGAAGCCCAAAAAAGAGCTTATGCGTGTTGTAAAATCAGCTGAAGGCTTGATAAGTCTTGATTTTACAGGTAAAAAAAACGGACGGGGAGCTTATATCTGTAAAAGTATTGAATGCTTTAATAAAGCAAGAAAGTCACACAGGATTGAGAAGTCATTTTCATGCAGGATAGACGATAGTGTTTATGAGGTGATGGCTAATGAGCTTGAAAAAACAGAAAACCACTGATTTGCTTACAATATGTATGAAGGCTGGAAAAATTGCAAAAGGTTTTGATAATGCAAAGGAAGCAATTTTAAACAATAAGGCATATTGTATACTGGTTGCTGCTGATGCTTCACCAAAAACAGTTAAGGAGATAAGATTTTTCAGTGAACGTAATAATGTGCCTATGATTATTACAGAGCTTGAAAAGAGCGATATAGGCAGATTGAACAGTAAAGAAACGGCAGTTATTGCAATATGTGACAAAGGATTTGCCGAAGGATTTTCAAAAATAAAATAACACCGTAGGGTGCTGACATAGATTTATACATTGAACGCTGAAGCCGTATTATATTACGGCAAAACAAGGAGGGTTTCAGCCTATGGCAAAAAAAATAAAATTAATTGATGCTGCAAAGGATTTAAATATTCCTTCACAGAAAATTATCGACTTTTTCGCTGAAAAAGGAGATACAAAGAAAAAACCTTTATCAGTTCTTACTGAAGATGAAATGAACAAAATTCTTGAGCATTATACGAAAGCGAATGAAGTTAAATCATTTGATGAGTATTTTGCATCCAAAAATGACCCTAAACCTGTTAAAAAATCCGATAAAAAGGATAAGAAAGACGACAAAAAAGAAGACAGAAAAGACAGAAGAGATAGAAAAGACAAAAAGGATGAAAAGAAATCCGATAGGTCTGATAAATATGATAAAAAGGACAAGAAGGATAAAAAAGACAGACAGGATAAATTTGTGAAGCAGGAGAAAATTATTCCGGAGAAGAAAAAAATTGAGGAAAAATCTGTTGTATCTGGAAAAAATGAAACTCTGAAATCTTCTGTAAAAGTTGATGAGTCAAAACAGGAAAAGAAAAAGAAGAAAGAAAAAGAACAGGTTAAAGCAAGAGTAAGAGGTGAAAGCTCAAAGCTTAATGCAAACTTCTCATCTGAAACTTCTTCAACTGTTACCCAGAGGCGTACTGTTGATACAAGAGGAAGTTATGTTGACCTTGATAAATATAATGAGCGTTATGACCAGATGGCTTCTTCAAATAACAGACATAATGATAACTATTCTTCAAAGAAACAGAAGATTAATCAGAAATCAGCACAAAGAAACCGTCAGCAGTTTTCAAAAAAGGAATCCGAAGCTGAAAAGCTTAAAAGACTTGAGCTGGAACGTGCAAGAAAACAGCAGCTTAAAGTTATGATTCCTGATATAATCACGGTCGGTGAGCTTGCTGCACGTCTCAAGGCTACTGCTACTCAGGTTATAAAGAAACTTATGGGGCTTGGCATAATGGCTTCTATAAATCAGGAAATTGATTTTGACACTGCTTCGCTTGTTGCTGACGAAATGGGTGCAAAAGTGGAAAAGGAAGTTATCGTTACCATTGAAGAACGCCTTATTGATGACAGCGATGATGATGATACAAATCTTGAATCAAGATGTCCTGTTGTTGTTGTTATGGGTCACGTTGACCACGGTAAGACTTCAATTCTTGACAGAATCAGAAATGCTCATGTTGCTGCAGGTGAAGCAGGCGGAATTACTCAGCATATAGGTGCATATCAGGTTAAAGTTGACGGACAGAAAATTACTTTTCTTGATACTCCCGGACATGAGGCATTCACTTCAATGCGTGCAAGAGGTGCAAATATCACAGACATTGCAATTCTTGTCGTTGCTGCTGATGACGGTATTATGCCTCAGACTGTTGAATCAATCAATCATGCCAAATCTGCCGGTGTACAGATAATTGTTGCAATAAACAAAATGGATAAAGAGGGTGCAAATCCTGATAGAATCAAGGAAGAGCTTACAAAATATGACCTTGTATGTGAGGACTGGGGCGGAGATATTATCTGTGTTCCTGTTTCTGCAAAAACAGGCGATGGAATTGACGAATTGCTTGAAAATGTACTTCTTGTTGCAGAAGTTCAGGATTTAAAGGCTAATCCTGACAGACTTGCAAAGGGTACTGTTATTGAGGCACGTCTTGATAAAGGCAGAGGTCCTATAGCCACACTTCTTGTCCAGAACGGTACGCTTAAACAGGGTGACGTTCTTATTGCAGGTACAGCGGTGGGACGTGTAAGAGTAATGACAAACGATAAAGGAAGAACAGTAAAATCTGCTGGTCCGTCTGTTCCGGTTGAGATTACGGGTCTTGCGGAAGTTCCGAGTGCAGGTGACATTTTCAATGCTGTTGAAGATGAAAGACTTGCAAGAGAACTTGTTGAACAGCGTAAGCATGAAGCAAAGCAGGAGCAGTTCAATTCCTATAGAAAAGTTACTCTTGATAATCTTTTCAGCCAGATTGCAGAGGGAGAAATCAAGGAACTTCCTGTTATTGTAAAAGCTGATGTTCAGGGCTCGGTTGAAGCAGTTAAGCAGTCGCTTGAAAAGCTTTCAAACAATGAAGTAAGAGTTCACGTAATACACGGAGCAGTCGGAGCAGTCAAAGAAAGTGATGTTATGCTTGCAAGTGCATCAAATGCTATTATTGTTGGATTCAATGTACGTCCTGACCCTGTAGCTGCTGAAAATGCAGCAAGAGATGGTGTTGATATACGTCTTTACCGTATCATTTATGATGCTATAGAAGAAATTTCTACAGCCATGAAAGGTATGCTTGCACCTAAATTCCGTGATGTTGAGCTTGGACGAATTGAAGTCCGTCAGGTATATAAAATTTCAAATGTCGGAATGGTTGCAGGAAGCTATGTTCTTAACGGAAAAGTAATACGTGGCTGTCAGGTTCGTGTAGTACGTGACGGCATAATTATCGCTGATGACAAGATATCAGGCTTGAAACGTTTCAAGGACGATGCAAAGGAAGTTGCAGAGGGATATGAATGCGGTATAAGCCTTGAAAAATTCAGTGATGTAAAAGAAGGCGATATTTTTGAAACTTATACAGTTGAAGAATATCGTGAAGATTAATTGATATATAAACAATACAGGAAGCGGGTATTTAATCCTGCTTCTTGTTTGATTATCTGTTTTTTACAAAAAGGAGAAATATGGCAAACTTTAAAACAAATCGTATGGCAGAAGATATAAAGAGAGAACTTACCGCTATTTTAAGGGAACTCAAAGACCCCAGAATAGATAAGCTTCTTACTGTTGTAAGAGCTGATTTATCAGGTGATATGTCAGTATGCAAGGTATATGTATCAAGTCTGGAAGGCATTGAACGTACAAAAGAATCAGTCAAGGGACTGACAAGTGCGGCAGGCTATATCCGCCGTGAACTTTTTCATCGTCTGCAAATGAGAAAATCGCCGTCCCTTACTTTTATTGCAGACAGTTCCATTGAGCGTGGTGCAGAAATAAGCAAAAAGCTCAACGATATTCTATAACAAATTCAGTCAAAGGAGAATTGCTATGTATATTGGTTTTAGTGAAGCGGAAGTTTTTCTCAGGAACTGCAAGGACGCTGTTATAATCACACATCAGAGTCCTGACGGCGATTGTATCGGTGCAGGATTCGGTCTGAAGGATATTCTTACTGAGCTTGGTATAAGAAGCAGGGTTGTTTGCAGTGATGAATTTACATCACGCTATGACTTTATTACGAACAGCGGAGCAGGTGAAGAGTTTAAGCCTGAAACTATTATAGCAGTTGATGTTGCCGATACCAAGCTTATGGGAAAATATCAGGAAATTTACGGAGATAAAGTACAGCTTTGCATAGACCATCACGTATCAAACAGAAATTATGCGGAAAAAACATTGCTCCGTCCGAAAGCAACAGCATCCTGCGAAATTATTTATGACCTTGCAAAATTTATGGGAATAAATATCAGTTCTCATTGTGCGATGTGCCTTTATACAGGCATTGCAACCGATTCAGGCTGTTTCAGGTATGACTGCACTACTTCACATGCACATGAAATTGCTGCTGAAATGAAACACTGTTACAGTGATATAAATTTCTCAAAAATAAACCGCCGTATGTTTGAGATAAAATCAAAGGGAAGAATGATACTTGAATCCAAGTTTGTAGATATTATGGAAGAGTATCTTGACAATAAGCTTGTTATTGCAGCTATAACTCTTGATATGATGAATGAATTGGGAATAAATTCAGATGAGTTTGAAGGGCTTGCCCCTATGACAATACAGCTTGAGGATACAGAAGTCGGCATACTCATGAAAGAACGTGAACCTAATGTTTATAAATGTTCTTTCCGCTCGGCTGATTTTGTAAATGTATCTGATATATGCCGTATTTTCGGCGGAGGCGGTCACGCAAAAGCTGCCGGATGTATAATTGAAGGTACTCTTGACGAAGCTAAAAAACAGCTTGTTGAGGCTGTAAGAAAGGCACTTTTATGAACGGCATACTTTGTATAAACAAGCCACAGGGATTTACTTCCTTTGATGTTATTGCAAAACTCAGGGGCATAATGAAAATAAAGCGTCTTGGTCACGGCGGTACTCTTGACCCAATGGCAACAGGTGTTCTGCCGGTATTTGTCGGGACTGCTACAAAAGCTTGTGATATTATGCCAGATAATTCAAAGAGATACACTGCCGATTTCATATTTGGAAAAACTTCCGATACTCAAGATGTTACAGGAAATATTTTAACAGAATCTGATAAAAAAATAAATCGTGAGGAACTTGAAGCAGTTCTGCCTGAATTTAAAGGTAAAGTAAGGCAGTTGCCGCCTATGTATTCGGCTGTTCAGGTCAACGGGAAACGTCTGTATGATTTGGCACGTCAGGGAATTGAAGTTGAACGTAATCCACGTGAAATTGAAATTAAGAATATCAGTATTTTGAGATATGATGAGGAAAGCCGTGAAGGTACTCTTGAAATTGACTGCGGAAAGGGTACTTATATCCGTACAATTATAAATGACATAGGTGAAAGGCTTGGTTGTGGCGGTATTATGACGGGTCTTGTCCGCACGTATTCAAGCGGATTCACTATAAATGAATGCTTTACCCTTGATGAAGTACAGTGTGCTAAGGATGAAGATAGACTTGAGTCGCTTATTTTGCCGATAGAACGTGTTTTTCAAAATATTCCTAAACTGTGTCTTAATGAGGTACAAACAAGAATGTACAGAAACGGCGTTAAGCTGGATTTGAACCGCATAAAAAATATCAGGCAGGGAGTTCCTGAATATTCAGTATATGGTTTTGATGGCAAATTTATCGGTATAGCTTCTGCGGATTTTGGAAATGGATGTATTAGGATTGTTAAAAATTTTATCTGAGGTGAAATAAATGAATACAGGAAAATCTGCTGTTGCACTCGGTCTTTTTGACGGTGTTCATCTCGGGCATCGTGCTGTATTGAATCTTGCTCTGGAGCAGGAAAAAAACGGCTTGATTCCTTATGTTTTTACATTCAATCCGACAATGGTATTACGAAAAAGCAAGGGTGAATACGGATATATTTATAATCATCTCAGTAAATATAATATGTTGTTTAATCTTGGTTTCGGGTCACATATTCGGTCGGTATCATTCGAGGAAATATGCAGATTAAGCGGTGAAGAATTTGTTAAAAATATTCTTATTGATAAGATGAATGCAGGTATAGTATGCTGT
>ERZ777011.2848-NODE-2848-length-12438-cov-4.712509_pt1 | contig 12438 bp, 16 predicted proteins | sample MGYA00374964_ERZ777011 | MGnify/ENA primary metagenome ERZ777011 (study PRJEB29310, sample SAMD00008975) | mouse gut metagenome | study: EMG produced TPA metagenomics assembly of the Metagenome analysis of fecal microbiota from mouse which was promoted...
CGCAGGTGAGATAGAGCCGCTTCATCCCGTGGAACCGGGCCACGTCCAGCACCAGTTCGCAGGCCCGGCGGGCGTAGCCGTGCCCGCGGGCCCCCTCGTCCACCTCATAGCCGATGTGGCCATTGTAATAGGTGTGGTAATTGTCCCCGATGCGGACGCTGATTTTCCCTACGGGGACGCCCTCCGCCACGATGTCGTAATAATAATAGGGGAGCTGCACCCTGCCGGCCTCCGCCTTTTCCCGGATTCGCAGGGTGAAAGCCCCGCCGCCCAGCTGGTCAAAGCGGCTGTTGAAGGGGAAGGCCACGTCCTATTTGCCTCGCTCATCCTTGGATGGGCTCACGACCAGCTCCACATCGCCCTGCAGCAGTGTGCGAAGCACACCCGCCGCGCCTAGGATCAGCGCCAGCAGATCCAGGATGACATGAAGGCCGCCGCCCCAGAAATTAGAGAGAATCGGGTCGAAGGCCGCCGCAAGCACCAACACAATCCCAAACAGGATGAAGGCAAGCCCTTGAACAAGTTTTTTCATCATCACGCGCTCCTTTCTATGAAAAAGGCCGCAAACGGTCCCCCGTCTGCGGCCTTCGATTTACTGCGCAATCTCCACGATGGAGACCTGCTTGCGGTCCTTGCCCAGGCGCTCGAACTTCACCTTGCCGTCCTTGAGGGCAAACAGGGTGTCGTCGCTGCCCTTGCCCACGTTGGTGCCGGGATGGATGTGGGTGCCGCGCTGGCGCACCAGGATGTTGCCCGCCAGCACGAACTGGCCGTCGGCCCGCTTCACGCCCAGGCGCTTGGCCTGGGAGTCGCGGCCGTTCTTGGTGGAGCCGCCGCCCTTTTTATGGGCGAAAAACTGGATATTGAGCTTCAGCATAGTCGTTTCCGTCCTTTCTATTAAAGGTTGAGGTTGTCACGTTCGCTTTAGGCGCGCTCTTCCCAGCGGCTTCCCTCCGACTTCGCAAATTGCCCTGCACCGCCTTTGGCGGTTTCGGCCAATTCGTTCCGCTCCGGACCATCCGCTGGAGCGCGCCTAAGCTCACGCTTCGTCATCATCGTCCAGCAGAACGATGAGATATTCAGGATATTGCTCCCCCATGGCCTGGAGGTAGACCATCATACCGGTCAAAAGATTTTGACAGGTGTGTTCGTTGGCCTCGCTCAGCCCGTTTGGGAGCTTGAGAGAAATGCGGGCGTCCTTTTCGCTGGCCTTCACCGGGGCCCCCAGGCCCAGCACCTCGTTGATGGTGCACTCGGTGAGCCCCACGGCGGCGGAGACGGCGGCGCACACAATGTCGCTGCCCGCCTCGGCGTACCCGCTGTGCCCCTCCACCAGGAAGCCGTCAATACGGCCGGACCCGCTGTGGAAGGTAACGGTGGTCATGTTCCGCTCCCTCAGCCGCTGACCTTGGTGATCTCCACCTTGGTGTAGGGCTGGCGGTGGCCCTGACGGCGGCGGTAATTCTTCTTGGGCTTGTACTTGAATACCAGAATCTTCTTGCCCTTGCCGTTCTTTACCACGTTGGCGGTGACGGAGGCGCCGTCCACGGTGGGGGCGCCGAAGGTGGCCTTGTCCCCGTCCAGGACGGCCAGCACCTTGTCGAAGGTGACGGTTTCGCCGGCTTCCACGTTCAGCTTCTCAATGTAGAGGGTGTCGCCCTCGGCCACCTTGTACTGCTTTCCGCCGGTCTCGATGATCGCGTGCATATCTGCACTCCTTTCCTTTATTACGGGCTCGCTGTCGGGGGCGGGGAGATTCCCTCTTCTCTGTGGACAGACCACACCCGGTCCATGCGGCTATAGTAGTATATCAGTCCGGTTTTTCAATGTCAACCATAGAATGATATTTTTCGGGGAATTTGGAGCAAAAAATTTCACCCCCGGCAGTCCGGGGGTGAAATTGGGGTTATCGCAGGTAGTTGCGGGGGTTGACGCTGGTGCCGTTGATGCGCACCTCGAAGTGGCAGTGGGGGCCGCTGACGTTGCCGGTGGCGCCCGACCGGGCGATGATCTGGCCCTGATACACCTTGTCGCCCACGTTCACCAGCAGCTGGGAGTTGTGGGCATAGTAGGTGACGTAGCCATTGTCGTGGCGGATGGCCACCAGCTTGCCGTAGCTGCCGCTCCAGCCGGACTTGATTACGGTGCCGCCGTCGGCGGCCTTGATGGCGGTTCCGGTGCGGCAGGCGATGTCCAGCCCCAGGTGGAAGTCGTACCGGCCCCACAGGTTGCGCCCGCCGAAGTTGGAGGTGATGGTGCCCCGCACCGGCCAGATGAAGTAGCCGTTGGAGGCGGTGACGGGCCGCGGAGTGGTGCCCATATAGGCGTAGGTGGTGGTGGGCTCCTTCAGGGTCTCGCTGGTGATAATCTCCCGCTCCACCTCCACGCCGTTGACATAAGTGACCTTGGCGTTGACCCGCTCCAGGCCGTCCTCGCCCTGCTCCTTCACCTTGGTCTCGCCCACATAGAGGCTGGCGGTCTCGATATACTCCACGGGGCTGGGGACCTCCTGCTCATAGGTCTCCTCGGTGAAGTTCTGCACGGACAGGTAGGGCACCGCCTCCTGAATGACCAGCTCCTGATCCACCCAGATCTTATCCACGATTACGTCGGGGTTCAGGATGGACAGCTCATAGGGCCACATGTCCAGGGAATAGGCGATGGCGTTGAAGGTGTCGCCCTTCTTGACCTTGTATACCGACTGCTCCACCTTCATCTGGGCCAGCACCGCCCGGATGGACTCCAGGTCGTACTGGGTGTTGGAGGGCAGCTCCACGGGGTAGATCTGCACGTCCTCCACAAACTCGTAGCTGACGGTGTCCTCGGTGAGGTAGGGGGCGGCGGCCTCGTCCAGCAGGGCCTTGAGGTCCGCCTCGGCGGCGGCGTAGCCCAGCTCCACGCCGTCCACCCGCAGGCCGCAGGCCATCACCGTGGCGCCCACGTCCTCGAACAGCACTTCCTCGATCTGGGTGGTGTCGCTGAGCTCATTGGGGGCCACGTACACCGGGGCGGTGGAGATTTTTTCCGCGTCAAAATTGTAGTCCTCGCCCAGAATATCGGCGGCCCGGGACTCCACGCTGCTGACGATGGTCCGCAAATCGTCCTCGCTGGACACCACGCCCAGCTCCTGGCCGTTGTAGGTCACGGCGTAGGCCCGGGTGTAGGTCCCTTTGAAAAGCATCACGCCGGCGCACACTGCCAGCACCGTCAGATACAGCAGCGGGGAGACGGGGTGCCGGTCCACCGCGGCCCGGACGCGGGCCAGCCCGTGGCTCACCTTATCCCAGCCGCCGGCGGTGAGGTCGCAGACGCGCTCCCAGCCGGTTTCCCCGGTCCGCCCCACCGTCTGGACGGCCTGAAGGGCCAGCGCCTGAAGGGATTTCAATTTGTCCTTCCCGTCCCCGGGCCGGACGGCCCTGAGGCTCTCCTTCGCCGCCGGGGGATGGAGCCGCCGCTTGGCCTTTTTGAGCTGTTCCGCCCTGGCCTTGGCCTCCTCGCGCTGAGCCCGCTTCTCGGCGGCCTCGGTCTCCTCCATATATTGGCGCCAGGAGCGGGGCTTTTCCGTCCCTCCCTGACCCTCGCTCCGGCCGGCAGCGCCGGCCGTTTCGTTTCGTTTCTCCGTATGCTCGTGATCTCTCTCGGTCTGTTTCACAAATTGTCCCTCCTGTTAGCCGCGGTATTTCCCGAGTAAAGGAACATCCGACAGAGTCAGAGGTTCCGAAAGCAACTCGTTACAAAACCTGAAAAAGAGTTACAAAACGGTTACAGTCCTATCCTACACCATTTTTATCCCTCCGTCAACCCCCGAATTTCCCGGGCCAGTCCCGCCACGCCCGGGAGAGGCGGTACATCTTGTTGACTTCCGCCGGAATTTGGGGACGGGGGACACATTTTGTTGGGGGATTGTCAGAACCGCCAAAAAGCGCTCCTCTTTTTCGTCCTTTTGCCCAGCCCCTTGACAGCGCCGCGGGGATGGAATACAATAAGGAGCACCGCAAAGTGAATGGAATATCACAGGGGCGCCGGAAGTCATTTCCGGCTGAGATGTGGGGCAAAGCGCAGCCCCCGGTCCCTCGAACCTGATCCGGGTAATGCCGGCGTAGGAAGTGTATTCGACAAGAGGGCCGTTGTCGTTTCTCTCGCTTACCGCATTGCACCGTTTGCATTGCGGTATACTTACTTTTAGGAGGAACGACACATGAAGAACGTCAATTTGACCACCCGCATGCTCTGCGAGGGAGCGGTCAGCATCGCCCTGGCATACGCCCTGACCTTCGTGGAGCTGGATCTGTGGTTCCAGGGCGGCTCCGTCAGCGCGGCCATGATCCCCATCATCCTGTTCGCCGTGCGCTGGGGCGCGGGCTGGGGCATCGCCGCCGGCCTGGCCTTCGGCACACTGAAGTATTTCCTGGGCTTGGACAGCTTTGTGATCAGCTGGGTCTCCATCGTTTTTGACTATACCGGCGCCTATGCCATGGTGGGACTGGCCGGGCTGTTCAAGCGCAGGGCCAGCCTCGTCCCCGTGGCGGCACTGGTGGCGGGCGTGGCCCGGTTCATCGTGCACTACATCAGCGGCGTCACCGTCTACGCCGAGTGGATGCCCGAGTCATTCATGGGCATGACCATGACCTCCCCGTTCTTCTACTCCGCCCTCTACAATGGCGGCTACATGCTCCCCAGCACTCTTTTGGCCGTTGTGGTGTGCGCGGCGCTGATGAAGCCCCTGAGCAGGTTCCTCAACGGGGAAGATCTGAAGTAAGGACTGATTTTTGTGGGCAAATTCGACGGCGTGCTCTTCTTCGCGGACTACGACGACACGTTATATAACAGCCATCGCGCGGTCTCGCCGGAGAACCGCGCCGCCATCCGCTATTTCATGGACAACGGCGGGTATTTCTCCATCGCCACCGGCCGGGCCCACCGCACCTTTACGCCTCAGATCGAACAGGAGCTGCTCGTCTTCAACGCCCCTGTGGTGCTGTCCAACGGCGCGGCCATCTACGACTACGCCGGGGACCGCTATTTGCTGGAGAGCTTTCTGCCCCAGGACGCTCCCCAGATGCTGTCCCGGCTGTGCGATTTGTTCCCTGCCCTGGGCTTCGAGGCCTACCACGGTGAGGACATTTACGTCCATAACCCCAACCGGGTCACTCGGGAGCACCTGGCCAAGGTGGGAGGGACCCAGATCCTCCGGCCGATCCTGGACATGCCGGCCCCCTGGAGCAAGGTGATTTTGCAGCAGGACCAGCTCTATTTGGAGGAGGTGCAGGCCCGTCTCCTCTCCCTTTGGGGGGACCAATGCGAGGCCATTTTCTCCAACCCCTATCTGCTGGAGGTCACCGCCAAGGGGTGCGACAAGGGTGCCACGGTGGACAAGGTGGCGGGCCTGCTATATATTGACCGCAGAAATCTCTACTGCATGGGGGACAATCTGAACGACATCCCCATGCTGGCCCTCAGCGCTATTCCCTTTGCCCCGGCCAACTGCGCCCAGCCCGTGAGGGACTGGGGGGCGCGGATTTTGGGGCACTGCGACGACCACGCCGTGGCCCAGGCGATTCAGATTCTGGATTCGATTTATTAAAACAGGGTCCGCGCGGATTTTTCCGCGCGGACCCTCATTTTGTTCACTGGATCTCGTAGTCCTTGCCGAATTTCAGGTCGGAATACCGCCGGGTGGCGTCCGGGTCCAGCTCGAACTCCTCCTGGCCGGGGTCGGGGAGGCCGTCCGGCATGGGGGGCACGTCGTCATCCGGCCCCACCGCCACAAGGCGGGGCGCGGCGGCCTTTTTCTGGGCGGCGGCCAGCTCCTCCTCCCGGCGGACCTGGGCGTCCAGAGCGGCCTTGATCTCGGCGGAGGGGTCGTCCTTTGCCGCGGCGGCGGCCTCCGGGGGCACCAGCTCCCCCAGGTGGGACAGAAAGTCCATCTCCTGGTCATGGAACTGGGCCAGCTTGCGCACATAGGCGGCGGTGGACTCCTGGGCCCGCTTGAGGCGGTACTCCTCGGCCTTCACCATGTCCTTCAGGGCGTCGACGCGCTTGTGGGCGTCGGATTCGGCCTCGCCCACCATCTCGGCCTGCTTCTTCTTGGCCTCGTCCACGATATTGTCCGCCATCTGCTGGGCGGCCAGCAGGGTTTTGCGCATGGTGGCCTCGGTGGCCCGGTACTCCTCCACCGTGTCGGACAATACCTTCAGCTTGTTCTTTAAAATGGCGTTTTCATTGTACAGGGCGGTGTAGTCCTCGGTGAGCGTGTCTAAAAACTCGTCCACCTGAGCCAGGTTATAGCCGCCCAGGGTGGCCTTGGCAAAGGAGTGGCTGGCCACCTCCTGCGGAGTGAGCATGGTTTTTGTTCCCCCTTATCTCTGTGTCAGAAGTACAGGCCGTTGTTTTCCAGCTCGTCGATGAGATCGCCCATGATCTCCACATTGTAGGGGGTGATGATGTAGGTGGACAGGGCCACCTTTTTGATGGTGCCCTCATTGGCGTAGGCTACGCCGGACAGGAAGTCGATGAGGCGGCGGGCGATGTTCTTGTCGGTCTGCTCCAGGTTGAGCACCACCGTGCGCTTGTCCCGCAGGTGGTCGGCGATCTCGCTGGCGTTCTCAAACCGGGTGGGGCTGACCAGCACCACCTGGAGCTGGGTGGTGGTGTGGATGTTGACCACTTTATTGTTGCGGCGCTCCGCGTCCCGGTCCCGGGGAAGTTCCTTCACGTTGTTCACCGGGGTGAAGTCCTCCTCGTAATCGTCTTCCTCCTCGTCCTCATAGGGCCGGGCAAGGCGCTTGAGTTCGTCAAACAGACTCATATTGAAATCTCCCTTTCATCGTGAGGTATCGGCGACATAGGCGGCCGGGGGCCAAACAGGGCGGAGCCCACCCGAATGCAGGTGGAGCCCGCCATAACAGCGTCAGCATAATCGCCGCTCATCCCCATGGAGAGCACGTCCATATCCATTCCATTATCCATCATTTCCGATCTTATGTCAACAGCCAACTGGCGCAATTTTTGAAAATGAGGAAGATTTTCCCCCGGATGCCCGGCGGCGGGGGGAATGCACATCAGCCCGCGCAGGCGAACGCTGGGCAGACCGGCGCACCGCCGGGCGGCGGCGGGGGCCTCTTCGGGGGAAAAGCCGGATTTGGAGGCCTCCCCCGCCAGGTTGACCTCCAGCAGGATGTCCTGAACCAGATCCAGCTGGCCGGCCCGTTCCGCCACGGCCAGCAGCAGCTTGTCCGAGGAGATGGAGTGGATCAGCTCCACCCTGCCCACCACATACTTCACCTTGTTGGTCTGGAGATGGCCGATGAAATGGACCTGGGCCCCCTGGTAAGCGTTGTCCGCCAGGTGGGCGGTGAGCTCCTGCACCCGGTTTTCGCCGCACACAGTGATCCCGGCGGCGACGGCCGCCCGGATGGCTTGGGAACTCTGGGTTTTGGTGGCGGCCAGCAGGGTGATCTCCGCCGGGTCCCGCCCCGCGGCCCGGGCGGCGGCCTCGATGCCCGAGCGTATTTTTTTGATGTTTTCGGTTAGATTCATGTCACACCAGACTCCAATCTGTCTGTAGGAGTATTTCTGCTCGAACGTTGTCACGCTGCGAAGCAGTCAGGACATTCGGTCGCTTTCGCTGCGACTCAAGCAAAACCCGGCCCCGCTGTGCGGGCCCTGGGCTTTTGCTTTCGCTCCGCTCCAAGCTCCCTCATTGTCTGCTTCTCAGCGCACTACTTTTCCGTCATAGACGCCAGAGGAATTCAAAATGACCTCGTCCCCCGCCCGCAGGCGGCTGGAGGCGGAGGTGTCCGCCGGGCGGACCAGATAATAGGAGTCGGTGCTGTACAGCACCTCCACTTCCTGCTCCTCCGCCTGGGAGCTGACCACGGTAAACACATAGTAGCGGTTCACCTGGCTGACGGAGCCGTCCTCGCCGGTCACGTCCTCGGTGGCCACCCGCAGGGCCCTGCGGGGGACGCGGATGCCCTCCAGCCGCTGGGTTACGATGTCCACCGTCTGAAGACGGAGCATGGCGGTGTCCGCCAGGTGGGTGCGGCAGGAGAAGACGGCCAGGGTGCGATCCCCCTCCAGCACCACCCGGTCCAGAGTCATCATCACCTGGCCGTAGTAGTCGCCGGAGAAATCCACGGCGTAGCTCCGGCCGGCCTGGAGGCCGGCGCCGGCGTCCTCCAGCAGGGCGGCGAAATACCAGGTGGAGCCGGTGACAAGCTTGCCCGCCGACTGGGGGTCGGGGCTGTGCTCCTGGGCCATCAGCTCGGCCAGGCCGCCGGCGGTGAGCCCCTCCAGCATGGCCGGGGTGACGGTCTGCTCCCAGCCGTCGGACGCGGCGGAATAGATGCCGGAGACAGGGGCGTATATGGTGGTGGAGACCTGGCTCAGGGACTGGTTGAGCTGGGTCAGCTGGGCCTGCTTGTCCAGAACGAGCTGGTTCAGCTCCCCGGCGGCGGCGCCGCTGCCATAGGTATAGTCCCGCTTGAACACCATGGAGCGCAGATTGAGGGCGGAGTCCTGCAAATCGGTGAGGTCGCCCCCCGCCGTCAGGGAGCGCAGGGACACGATGGAGTCGATGACCTGGGCGTCCAGCCGGGAGGCGTCGGTGTTCTGGGTGCCGGAGCTGAGGGCGTATTGAAGCTGCTCAATCTCCGCCTCCAGGGAGCGGATGGACTGCCGGGTGGTGAGGACGGAGGGGTCGCTGTACAGCAGGACCACGGGGTCTCCCTTGGCGGCCTTGACCCCCTCCCCCAGGATCTGGTCTATGTAGCCGCCGGAGCCGGTGAGGGGGATCTCCTCCCGGACCAGGATGCCGGCGGCCTCGCGGCCCACGTCCAGGGAGTAGGCGTAGGCATAGGTGGTCACGATATCCTGATTCCAGCCCCGGAAGAGGTAGATGGCCAGGTAAACGGCCACCCCCAGGCAGAGGATGGCGATCATGACCTTGGTGGCGAGGGTGCTCTCTTTCATGGGATCAATCCTTTATCTTTCTCTCGGCGCAGACGAGCCCAGGGCGGCCGGGCCTTTGCCCGAGCCCGCTCCAGGCCGCCCCGGGCGGCTTCCCTCACGCTTCAAACTCCAGGGGGTGCTCGGGGGCGATGGTGGAGATGGCGTGCTTGTAGATGACCTGCTGCCTGCCGTCGGACACCACCACCACCACATAGGGATCAAAGGCGGTGATGACGCCCCGCAGCTGGTATCCGTTCATCAAAAAGACGGTGACCCGGGCGGCGAGCCGCCGGGCGCTGGCCAGGAAGGTGTCCTGAACATTGGGCTGTTTGGCAACAGACACGGTAGAGGTGAGACTCATATGGAATGCACTCCTTTTCTTTGTTCGGCCTGGGAAATAATGGATACCAGGCTTGAGTGCATTCATTGTAAGCCAGAGCGGGTGACAAGTTTTGTCGAAAAATCCAGGGCGGCGGAAAAATCAGGAATTTTTTCCCATTCGAACCAGTGGGCCTCCCGGTTTCGCCGGAACCAGGTGAGCTGCCGCTTGGCGTACTGCCGGGAGCGGAGCTTTACCTCCTCGGCCCCCTGGTCCACGGGGCGGCCCTCCAGAACGGCGGCGGCCAGCTCCTTGTATCCGATGGCCTGCATGGCGGTGCAGTCCCGGGGGACGCCCTGGGCCAGAAGCCGCCGGACCTCTTCCTCCAGGCCCTGGGCCATCATCCCGTCCACCCGGCGGTCGATGCGCTCCCACAGCCAGGGGCGCTCCTTGAAATTCAGGGCGATGGTCAGGGGGGTGTAGCGGTTTGGGGTCTCCCGGCTCTCCCGGTCGTGCTGGGTGATGGTCCTGCCGGTGGACAGGTACACCTCCAGGGCCCGGACCGTGCGCTTCTCGTCGTTGGGGTGGATGCGCCGGGCGGCCTCCGGGTCCACCCGCTCCAGCTCCTCCCGCAGGGCGGGCAGGCCCTCTGTTCTGACCCGGTTTTGAAGGGTTTCCCGCAGGCCGCTGTCCGCCGCGAAGGGGGCGAACTGCCGCCCGGCGATGAGGTTGTCGATGTAGAGCCCCGTCCCCCCCGCCACGATGGGCAGCCTGCCCCGGGCCAGAATACCGTCCACAATGGGGACGGCCTGGGCCACATACCGGGCCACGGAGTAGTTTTCCTCCGGGTCGGCCACGTCCAGCATGTGGTGGGGAACGCCCTCCATCTCCGCGGGCGTGGGCTTGGCGGTGCCGATGTCCATGCGGCGGTAGACCTGCATGGAGTCGGCGGACACCACCTCTCCGCCCAGGCGGCGGGCCAGGGCCGCCGCCAGCGCGGTCTTGCCCGAGGCCGTGGGCCCGCATATAACTAAGATGTCAGGTTTCATAATTCATAGGACCTCCCCTATGCCGTCGACCGTATTATAACGCAATTCCCCAAAGATTACAACCTTTTCACGGCGGGACGGTGAGGTCTTGACATTTCACGCCGGGAGCGGTTATAATTTAATCAGTTGACGGCAGAGGCCCCGGCGGCCTGCCGGAGGGCGCACCCGTCCCGGCGCATTTTGAAGAGGTGGGGATAGTATGGGCTTTTTATCATCTATGTTCGGCCGTTCAGGCAATCAAATGGCGGCGCCGGCGGAGCCGCAGATGCCGCTGCCGGATCTGTACAATGGGATGACGCTGGATATGGAGACGCCGGAGGGCAAGCGTCTGCTCACCGGGCGGCTGGCGGGCTATCAGTTCGGCCAGACCCAGCTCACCCTGGAGCGTCTGCCTGGGACCTTTTCCCTGGAGATCCAGGAGGTGGGTTCCACCGTGGTGGTCCGGGGAATCAGCAGCTCCATGGCCCAGTTTTTCCTGAAGGGGACCATTCAGGAGTCCACCCGCACCGCCTGCAAGCTGAAGGACGTGCGGGTGAAGGTCATCACCGAGCACCGGAACAACTTCCGCCTTCAGGTGGGCATTCCGGCCACCATGTACTACCCCTCGGACCTGGCCATGGAGAATCCGGAGCAGTGCGTGCTGGTGGATATCAGCTCCAGCGGCGCGTGCATCGAGTCGGAGTTCCTCCACGCGGAGGACGAGGTGCTGCGGCTGAAAGTTAAGCTGATGGACTACGCCCCCATGGATTTCCTGGGGGAGATCATCCGGGTGCTGGAATACGAGCCGGGAAAATTCCGCTACGGCTTCCTGTTCGCCCAGCTGAAGGAGAGCGAGCTGACCGAGCTGACCCGGACGCTGTACAACATCCAGGTGGGCAACCGGCAGACCTGGGTGCGCAGCCCGGACGGGCACTGGTGAGAATACATCAAAAAGGAGCGCGGTCCCAACAGGACCGGCGCTCCTTTTATCGTCTGCGCTTCTCCACGCCCTGCCGGTGGAAAAAGCACGCCGGGTAAAATGATTTTGATCGAACAAAATTGTGAAACTATCTTGACAAACTCGAACTGACATATTATTATGTAAATGACTAGAACAAATCGCCGAGGCCGCAGATCCGGCGCGCTCTGATTAAAGTCCGTTTTATAGGACTCTTGCGGTGGTATGCTGAGACCATCACAAGACGAGGAGGCTTTGAGCAATGAGTACCGTTTATGATACGGCCGCCTGGAAGGACGGCAAGCTGGCCGCCGGGTTCGGCGGCGGACTGGACGGGACCCGCCGGAGGAACGCCGCGGAGGACCGGCCCAGCCGGGCCCGCCCCGTGGGCCGGGACAACGTCATTGACCTGACGGCCTGGCGGGAGGCCAGCCTGAGCGCGCCCGGGGAGGAGACAGCCGGACCGGAAACCCCCGCCCCCCGGCCCCGGAGGAGCCAGCGGGCGGCGCTGATCGCCGAGCTGGTGTCCACCGCCTGTGTGGCGCTGGTGACGCTGGTTATCATCCTGCGGGTGCTGACGTTCTGAGTACAGATTCTGAGATACTGCGGAAAAGAGGACTGGAAAACAAAAAGCCAGCCCTCTTTTTTTGCAGATATTCAAATTTGAAGGACAGTTTCCAGCGAAATCAAATTGACGGAGCGGGAGGAGCGTGTTATAATCTTAACGATCAGCCCGAGGCGTGCCGGTTTTCCAAGGCCGGAGGCGCTGATGTAACGTAACGAGTGCAACAGAATGTCCAATCCATAGGAAAGAGGAGAAGCTATGTATCGGATCGTGAAAAAACGGGTGCTCAATCCCACCGTGTCCCTGATGGAGATCGAGGCCCCCGCCGTGGCCCGGAAAGCCGAGCCCGGTCAGTTCATCATCCTCCGGGTGGACGAGGAGGGAGAGCGCATCCCCCTGACCATCGCCGACTTCGACCGGGAGAAGGGCACCGTCACCATTATCTATCAGGTGGTGGGGGCCACCACCGAGAAGCTCAACCACAAGGAGGAGGGCCAGTTCCTCCAGGACTTCGTGGGCCCCCTGGGCCGGGCCACCGAGACCGAGGGCCTCAAGCGCGTCGCCGTGGTGGGCGGCGGCGTGGGCACCGCCATCGCCTACCCCGTGGCGAAAAAGC
>ERZ777011.2852-NODE-2852-length-12429-cov-2.682722_pt1 | contig 12429 bp, 21 predicted proteins | sample MGYA00374964_ERZ777011 | MGnify/ENA primary metagenome ERZ777011 (study PRJEB29310, sample SAMD00008975) | mouse gut metagenome | study: EMG produced TPA metagenomics assembly of the Metagenome analysis of fecal microbiota from mouse which was promoted...
TAGGATACTTTTTATAGCTCCTACTCATTTTTATCAACCTTTCTACTACCTAAGTAAAGTAGTTAGAAGACTGATAACAACCCTTTAAACATATAAACCACCTCTATATTTTTGTTATTACTCTTTAGATATTTTTTGCATTAATGCTTCTTGCAACACTTGTGAAAAGTTTATATTTAATGCCTCTGCCTTTGTATTTAGCCATTGTGGAATAGTTAAGTTTTTTCTAATAGATTTATTACTCCATTTTTGTACAAACTCATCTAAATCAACTATCACTAATGTTTTAAATGAACTTATTATATCTTTATCTTCTAGCTCCCAGTATTTTTGCACTTCTTTTATATCAATATCTTCTATTTTGCTTTGTTTTGGTATTTCATTTCTTTTTACATCTTCCAGGTCCTCTAATATATAAGTCGCAATTAAATCTTGTGCCATATATAAAGCCTCTTCTAATGTTTTTCCATAAGTGTTATTTGTATTTAAGTCTGGAACAAAAGCCATATACTCATCTTGTGTTTGAAAAATACAAACAGGATAAATAACTTTCATGATTATACCTCCCATATATTGCAAGCAAGGGTTTATTTCAACCCCGCTTGTTTAAGTATGCTATTGAAAGTTTTTATATCTAAATCGCCTTTATGTTTAGGTATTGTTACCTTACCGTGATTTAGTTGGGTGCTTATATTGAAAATGAGAACTTTTTGAAGCTCCTATACAATACCAGCCATCTTCTTTCAATAGTTTATCTACTTGTCGGAAATTCATGACTTTCCTCCTTTCGATAATTCTATTATAATACACATTATGCGTATTGTCAATATCTTTTTACATATTTTATCAAAAAAGTTATTATTTTATGCAGTTAAAAGAATATATCTACCATTTATCAATAAAGTCAGAGCATAGATCCAGTTTATCATCTCCAGTTAAAGAAGAATCAATAATATTCTGTAGGTCATTTTTAACCTCTTCATATTTCTTTAATGCTTCCGCTTCTTCTCCATTTACAAATATAGTATGAAACATTATGCAGTCAGTTACACTGCAGATAATCTCGTAATGGTCATCTACTTTGTAAATATCAATAAAAGCACTATCTTTGTATTTCTCTGATTTTATAGCATTGCCTTTTTTGTGTTCCCAATTATTCCACATACTCAAAAACTCCTTTTTAGGTTTCGTGATTTCAAATCGCTAAATTAATATGCAAGTTCTTCTTGTATGATTTTATTGTTCTCTGTAGCTTTCTCTATGTCCTCATATAAGTCTTTATTATTCAATATTAAGTTATTATCCTGGAAGAATATCAACACTTTATTTAAGGTCAATTCTTCTTGATTTAACATCTTTATAACTCTATCTTTCTTTGTCATTCCTATACCTCTTCATTATTTTATTTGTAGATGTTCAGCATAGTTATATATCACTTAGCCTACTCAAAATTGAGTTCGCTAATATTAATATTATTATTCCGCTTCTCTATTCTTCTTCTATTTGTTCTATTTCAGAATAAACAACATCTATAACTTTATCTAATATATCTTTTGGTAATTGTTCTACTTCTTGATAAGTTCTACTGTTTAGATCCAATGCTTTTATATGTTCACACAATATTACTCCTGTTGTCTTTGTTCTATCATCTAAAGGAATATGCAAAGGGAAATGATTATTTGTGTTTGTAATAGGGCAAACAATAGATAGTTTAGCTTTTTGATTAAATATATCATTGCTTATTACTACTGCTGGTCTATACCCTGCTTGCTCATGTCCTGCTTGTGGATTAAAATTTATTTTTATAATTGTTCCTTGTTTTACCATATTTCTTCCCCTTCTGGATTTCCCCAATCTATTTCTATTGGCTCATATTCTCCTTTAAAATCTGCGAATAATTCCTTTATATTCTTTCTCTTTTTCTCCTTAGCTTTTTCTATAACAAGTTTATTGTCTTGAACTAAAATAACTATTTGCTCATCTTCTGCCCATTTTACAGTATCTAATAATATTTTAGGTATTCTTACACCTTGGCTATTTCCCCATTTTTGAATTGTTGTTGTCATATATATCAACTCCCTTCTTTATTGTATATACATAGTATATACCAAAATAAGAATTTTGTCAATATTTATTATGCTCTTTTTATGAAAAAATATTTTAAATAGCGTTACTCCGCTTCTTTGCTATCTTTCCATACAATATCATATTGTAATATATCCGCTATTTCTTGAACTTCACTATATTTTAATGTATTTCTATTTATTTTACTGCTTAAATTCTGTAAACTATACTCTTTGTTATATCTTTCTTTTAATTGATTATATAAATCTGTTAGCTTCATATTTCTTTCTATTAATGCTATTTGTATTTGTTGTTTTATTGTTTTATCATTCATTCTTAACATCTCCTCTTTTATTTACTAACCTTATTTTACTATAAAATATTTTAATTGTCAACTATACATTTTAAAATTTATAAAAATATTTTAAAAATCTATTGACAAGTTTAAATGTGTATTATATAATTCAATTACAGAATTGATAAATCAATTTTGCACTTTATAGAAAGGAGATAATGCAATGCCAAAATTTTATAATACTAACCCAGATGAACAAGAAACAATAATCAACGTAGACTATGGGCAAAGACAAGTAAATTGTTATACAAGCAGGTATGCAGTATATGACAGACTAAAAGCAAAACTAGGAGAACCAACACAAACATTTTACACAGATAAAAAGATAAGTGGGGCAAGTTGGAAAATTCCATTTACAGATAAAAAAACATTAGCAACTATCTTTTCAAGACCGACAATAGTAGGCTCACTTTAAAATCAATTATATATGTTGTCAGTAGTCGAAAATCGGCAATGCATAAAATTTACTTATCAACAAAGGGTAATTTGTTGTATAAAAGATAAATTGCCCTTAAAACTTAAATAATAATGGAAGGAGTAAAATATGGACTTTGAAACATTACTGAAAAAAATCAGCTACATAGAAGCGGAACTAAAACTTATTAAAGATGAGTTAGTAAGACTAATTCGAGGAGAAAGGGGGAACAAAGACAATGAAAAGAATGAGAATAACAAATAAATTCAAGTTTATCAGAACAATAACAATAGCAATATTCCTTTTAATAGCAATATTCAATTTTAGTATAGCAAAATCAAACCAGGAAGAAGCGGAAATAATCGACTATACAATAAGCAAAGGGCAAACATTGTGGAGTATTGCAAAGGAATACACACCAGATTCAAAGGACATAAGACAAACAATATATGAAATAAAACAATTAAATAACATGTCAGATTCAACAGTATATGAAAATCAAACCATAAAAATAAAAATTGGGCAATGACACTGGCGAGTTATCAAAGCCCTGTTTTCGTCTGAAAACATCTACATTTGAATTATAGCATAAAGACAATAAAATATCAACAAAAAATAGGTAAATAAATCTCAATTTTTAGGAGGGTATAAAATGATAGTAAAGACTAGAGCCAACGAGATTACAAGAGATAATCAAAAATATGAAATTGATGTAAAAACAATAAATGATAGTGACCTAGTTTTATGGACTAGACCAGTTAAAATAAAAGATAATTGGTACAATGCAATATTACAAAAGCCAGCACCTACAAGAAAAAGTAATATACAATTTATTATGAGGTGCAACCTAGCATATTCAGAGAATAAGAAAACCAGTTATATTGTAGTAAGCAAAGAGTCTATGACTCTTGAAGATATAAACAAAATAGACCTTAACAATTATATATTTGACAATTCAATACATTATAGCAAGGGGGTAGATTTTATATGTCAGTAGAAGCGGAAACAATAGAAAGAATTAAGAACAATGAAGCTTTCAGAAAATTAGAAAGTCACGAAGCAGAACTAGAACAAATTACAACAATGTTTTGGTATGTAATAGAAGATTATTATGCAGTTAAAGAACATGATCTATATACTAAAGCTAATAACTACGATAGATTATATACTTATTTATTTAATATTCACACCTTATTACTAAATCAAGATAAAGAATTACAAGACTTTGTTAATAATACATACGAGCTAGACAAATCAGAGAAAGGAGCAAACAAAGATGATTATAGAGAAAGAAACTAATACAATACATATTGCACTAGGAAACGACTACAAGTACATAAGTAGCATTATTTTAAATGACGGCACAATGTTATTAAACAAACAATGTACTTTAAGAGAGCCTAGACCTAGTAACGAAGAATTACAAGCCTTTGAAGATAAAGTAAAAAATACTTTCAAAACAGACCACAAAGCAGACCTGGAGAATTTAAAACGAATGGGGTTGATATAAATGAGTAATTTAATAATCGCAACTTCTAATTATTCAGTTACTGCAGAACAAGTCTTTTATGATTATATGGAAGCTATATACAGAGCATTAAGAAGCGGAACATATTATCTTATTCGTAAAAGAACTGGAGCATTAGAAAATAATAAAATACTACTAGGCTCATACACAGATAAAGAATATAGAATAATAAAAACTTTATCTTATGAAATATACAAAAACTATACACCTAAACCAGTACATATAGATTACTTTGACAAAATAATGTTGCTTAGTATGGGTTTTAAAGAAAAGAAAAGATTTAAGATAAGGGGAAAAGACACTATAACTTATGTTTTTGATAGAGATTATATACAGTTGTAAAGGAGGGCTAAATATGAATGAGATTCCAAAAGAACTACAGGAAGCAATAGAAAAGTGCAAGAGAGCACAACAGAACAGGAAGAAGAGGCAACAACAATATTGCATTGATAGATACTATAAGCAGAAAGAGGAAGCGGAAAAGCAACAAAAGTCATAGCAATATCAGCAATTAAAAGAAGAGGTTATGTGTTCCGTCGCCAATATTTAAAGTTTGCATGTAACCGCTTCTATTACGAAAATCACTTGTTTAAGTAAGGAAGAGAGAGTAAAAAGAGGTAGTATATTCCTCGACCATTTATAAAAGTTTGTATATTGCCTCTTCTAAGCACTAACTATTTGTATAAAGTAATAAAAGAGAGTAACTAAATTGTGGCACTTAAAATTATAAAACACAGTAATATCAATGGAAATATGAAAATTTCTATTTTTATTTTAATGATATATGAGCATTTACAGGTAACTACTTAAATTTTGAAATTTAATCATATATAAAATTATAAAAAATGAGTAACTAATCCGTTGCAATGAGTAACTAAATTGTGGCAGTCGATTTTTGTCGCCTTTTAATATCAAGGGTTTCAAGGTTTAGAAAAACCCTTAATAGTCTTAATAGACTAATACCCCAAAAAATGCTATGGGGCATTTTTGGGGATATGATAAAATAACAATGCAACCAAGTATTTACTTTAATTGATAAAGAAATAGTTGAGAGCCAACGAAATAGCGAAACCGCTTCAAATGGCATCAAAAAGACACCAAAAAAGACGGCAAAGAAGCGGTAAAAGGACGGCAAAATATAATAGTTATTTACCGATTTCAAATCGGAGAAAAAGCAAAATCAAATTCGTCAGTAGTGTCGAAAATGATAATTTCCCAACAACATGGGAAGATAAAATAACCTAGCGACACCAGTGTCGAGAAGTCAAAACGACTTCGGCTCAGCGGTGCACCAAAGTTAAAAAAGGAGATTATAAAACTATGGTACAAGTAAAAATATTTAAAACAGAATTAAAACCAATAGGACCAGACGAGAATATAAAGAAGCTACAAAATGAGGTTAATAAATATATAAAAGAGAATACAACAACTTATGATTCAACATACAAAATGCACAAACAAAAAGAAGCCAACAACGGAGGAATGCAACTAATAAAAGCAACACCATTATTAAACAATACAACTTTTATGATTGTATTAGAGTTAGGAGTATTGAACGGACTGGAAGAAGAATAAGTACATTCGCCACAAGTGGCGATGAAATTTCCCCAGATGTGGGGAGAATAAAAGATGTTATTCTTATTAGAGATACCGAGTAAAATCCGAGTAATTGGAAAGCGACATCGGTGTCGTAAATCAAAAATCGCACTAATGCGAAATATGATACAACTTAGTAGCAGCAGTGCGAAAACACCAATATATTGAATTTTAGAAACAAACACAATCTAGAAAAAAAGGAGTAAAGGAAATATGGGAAAAATCATATATTATGAGTTTAATAAATGCAGTTCGCAACAATGCGAAGAGCAAGAAAGAATAGAAAACCTAGAAGAGTTATACAAAGGTTTAAGAGATTCTACAATAGAGGTTATAAAAAGCACAGGCAAAGTTCCAAAACTAGATATAACACAATTATCAGAAGCGGAAAAAGAGTTGTTTTATAATCAAGCACAAGCAATATTGCATAAGGACAAAAACTATATAAAAGCCCTTTTAGGTATATAAAGAAAAGAGGTAAAAGAATGAAAGAAGTAATAGAACATGAGGGAGAAATATACCTAAGTTATACAGGAGTATTAAAGTTGATATTGGGAGGTTATTTATTCCCACAAATAGACGAGGTCAAAGCATATCATGTATGCAAAAGGAAAATAGAATATATATGTTATTTATTAGCAATACGAAGATATTGCAAGAATACAAAAGAAGCAATGAAAGAAATACAAAATATAAGGACAACAGAGCAAATGCAGATATATGTTGATAAAATAAAAGATTATATAACAAGTGACGATATTCAAGGAATATTGGCATATTAGAAAGGGGTAAACAATGGACGAACTAGAAGAGGTAAAAAGAAGAATAAATTTATTAGATTATATTAAGGGTACTTATGATCTAGGAAAGGAATCTAAATCAAGTGGAGGGTATTTATTTAAGAATTGCCCAATATGTAATAGTACCAGTAGCAAAAGTGGAGATGCAGGGCATTTCTTTATCAACCCAAATACGAATAGCTATTCCTCTTTTAGTGGTTGTTGCAGAGGTGGAAGCATTATCGACTATCTAATGGAGTTCTACAACTTAGACAAAAAAGAAGCAATAGACAAAGCCAAAGATATTGCAGGGATACCAAGAACAACTAGAAGCTCAGCAAAAGAAGATTTTAAACAAAGTACGGATTCCATATCAAGCAATAATGTGAAAGGAAGTAATAAACCTATGAACAACAACACCAACAATTACCAACAAAATAAACAAGAAGAGGCAAGGAAAGAAGCGGAGAAAAAAGAATTTATAAGAAACCAAAAAAGGCAATTTATATTAGATAACCTAGCAAAACAAGGACCAGAGAATAAACAAAAAGTATATGAGTATATGCAGTCAAGAGGAATAAGCAAAGAGACTGCAGATAAATACCATTTATTTATTAGCAATGAAGTATATGAGGATAAGAGCACAGGAACGGAAGGCACAAGCAGAATAGTAATACCTATATACTATGATAATGAGCCAATGTCTTATGTTGCAAGAGCATTGACAGAAGTAGAGGGAAGAGCAAAAGCCTTGAATAGTGCTGGAGCACAAATACCATTGAATATTGAATATATATCAAAAGAATTACAACCAGGAGACGACAAATTTATATATATTTGCGAGGGTTGGGCAGATGCATTGAGTTTTGAAGATGTAGGAAAAAAAGCCATAGCATTACATAGCACACAACAAATAAACAAACTTAAAGAGAGAATAGAATCGAGTATTTTTACCGCTTCTAAATATGTATATATGTTGTGTTGTGATAATGATGAGGCAGGACACAAAGCAAATTCAGAACTAGCAGAATATTTGACAGAGAAAAATATAAGCTACCATATCGTTGATATACCAAAGGAGCATAAAGATATAAATGAGTGGTATATAGCAACTGGAGATAAAGAAACATTTAAGAAGCTATTAAACCCATTTACAAGCCAAACAGTATTGAATTATATAGACAATTCCTTTTTAAATGATGTTAAAAGAATGAAAGGTTATAAAGGAAGGTCAACAGGATTTCACAACTTAGATTATGAAATAAATGGAGTTATTCCTGGATTATATGTATTAGGAGCTATTAGCAGTTTAGGTAAAACAACATTTATTCATCAATTAGCAGACCAAATGGCAAGTAGAGGGGAACATATAATATTCTTTAGTTTAGAGCAAAGTCAATTTGAGCTAGTAGCAAAGAGTATCAGCAGACAGACCTATATATTAAATAATAGAGAAGCAAAAACAAGTTTAAGCATAATGCAAAATACAGATGTCGCAGATATAACAATAAAAGCAGTAGAGAAGTATCAAGAAATAGCAAACAATACAATTATAGTAGAGGGCAACTTTGACATGAATGTTGTAAAAATAAGAAATTATATAGAGCAATATATAGCTTTTTCAGGTATAAAGCCAATAGTGATATTAGACTATTTGCAAATATTAAGACCTTTGAATGATAGGTTATCAGATAAACAACAGGTAGATTACAATGTTACAGAGTTAAAAAGAATAAGCAGAGACCTTGACATACCTATATTTGTAATATGTTCTTTTAATCGTGATAATTACACAACAACAGTAGATTTCACATCATTTAAAGAGAGTGGAGCAATAGAATATTCTGCAGATGTAGTAATGGGGTTACAATTAAAAGTTATGGAAGAAATACAAGAAATGAAAAAGCCTACTATTTCACAAATTAGAAACAAAATAAACGATGCTAAAAACGAAATACCAAGAAAAGTGCAACTAATAGGACTAAAAAACAGGAATGGTAAATCATACTTTAAATGTGAATATAAATTCTATTCAGCTTTTAACTATTTTGAAGAAGAGGGAGCGAATAATTATAACAGTTATTCAAATGGACCACTTCCAAGAAATAGATGGGAAAATAATGAGCCAGACTTGCCTTTTTAAGAAAGGGGTATAAATGGGATTTTTAGAAGATGCAAAGAAACTGCAGGAAGAAGAAAAAGAAAACAGAATTGAAACAAAAAGCAATATGGAGTTATTAAACGAACTGGATCAGATGAACAATATCAGAGACAAAAGACTAAAACAAGAAGAATTTATACAGGAGCTATATAGAAGAGCAATAGAGAATATTAAAATAAGCGAGTGGGAAAGAATTAAAATAAATAAAAACAACTTTGAAGATAAAGACGAGGTTATAGATATATTACTTTATACAGTAGGAAAAATGGCACAAGACCCAATATTCTATAAAATCAATGTATGTAAATTAAAGAACCACGAGCCAATATACAGAAAGGAAGCGGAATAAATGAGAGTAAAAGCCAAGATAGTTTTAAAATGTTGCTCAATGCACAGTAAAGAAATAAAATTATGCGACTATACAACAGAAAGAGAGGACTTTTTCGACGAGTGCGATGAGTATATTAAATATGGCGATATATGTGCAAAGTTAGGTAATAAGACTATATATATTGATAAAGAATATAAGGAAGTAGAAGTAATAATACAAAAAGCTGAAGATATAATAGTTTTAAAGTTAGGGAACAAAAAATATGTAAATGATAATATGACTAACCTAGAAATAGAATACTTGTACATAGACGATAAAGCAATAGTCAAAGATTATTTGATAGTTCGAGAAGAGGAAGAAGCGGAGTAGTATATCTATTCCGTTTGTTTTTATTTGATTATAACTTCCATTTCAAGTGTTGCATTTTTCCCAACAGTTCATTTTACTAGGTTTGCTAATTTGATTATAAGTTGATTATAAAAGGGTACAGACATAATGAGAGGACGAATTGTCCCCCCACTATTCCAGGATAGAAAAATATAAAATTTTCTACACCTACTGCCTACCTTTGCTTTAAAAAAATTCCCACATCAGATTTTTAACAATACACACCTACTAAACATATTTATTTAAAAAATATTCCCAAAATAAAATTTTAATATATACCCACCCTCACATAAGGGAAATTGAAAAAACTTTTTATATTGGAAAACCCCTCGTTCGCACAAATAGAGCTAAAAGCAAAAGTTTTCAATAGGGGGCATACAAAAATACACCGCAGTGTATTTGTACTCAATGGCAGGATAGAGAAGCAGAGCTATTCTCACTAACATATACAAGGGCAAGCCTTGTAAAGCTCCGATATAGGTTAAAAATGCTCGGAAGATATGCAGAGGTTTAATACACCGCAGTGAATTATAAAAAATCCCTCTTCTTAATAGTAAAATAATATCAAAAAATACTTTCAATAAGACTAATTCAAAAAACATATTGCCGATGTCAGCAAAATGTTATTTATTTCAAAATAACCAATATAAGCAAAAGTATTGATAAATCAAGACATATACTATGTTGGCTTTAAAATAAAATCGCCTTAAAATCAATCCTCGTGGCTCGTTTTTGTAATCAAAAGTGATGAAAATATATATTTTAAGCATATTTCAAGGTTATATTGAGTAAAAATCGCTAAAACCATTGAAAAATAAATAAACAATTTTCAAAAAATACTTTTTAAATACTTTATTCCAGAAATGGAAAAAAGACCGCTTCTGCAGATGAGAATAAAACATATTCTTTTAGTTGATATATAAAGGTTTTAGACACTTTTTATAAAATAATACTTTAGCATATTTAGTCAATATAACTACTACTTATCTTGACTTTGATAAAAAACTATGATATAATAGTATTATCAAGGGTTAGAATAATATTTAAAATATATAAATACTTTTTGAAATACAGAAAGGAGGAATATATAATATGAGTGTAAATATAGAAGAAAATATAAAAGCATTTGAGCAAGAACTAATAGAAGAGGAAAAGAAAGAAAAGACAATAAAACAATATTTAAAATATATATATGAGTTTATAGAATATACCAAAATAGAAAAAGCTGAAGATATAACAAAGGAGATGTTAATTGATTATAAGGAGCATTTAAAAGAGATACATCCAAAAGAGAGTAGTATAAATATTAAAATAATAATCATAAATAAGTTTGTAACATTTATGGATCTACCAAACAAACTAAAATTGAAACAAATTAAAGTACAAAAGAAAACAACACTTGAAAATGTATTAAATGAAAAAGAATACAACAGACTTTTAGAATGGGCATTAAAGTTAAATAGACCTAGAATGTATTATTTAATGGAGACACTAGCAGGAACAGGAATAAGAATATCAGAATTAGAGTATATAACAGTAGAAGCGGTTAAAAAAGGAAATGCAGACTTTTATAATAAGGGCAAGAAAAGACCAGTACCAATAAAAAATAGTTTGCAGAAAGACCTAAAAAGATATTGTGAAGAGGCAAACATAACAGAAGGAATAATATTTAAAAGCAGACAAGGGAATCCTCTTGACGATAGTTATGTATGGAGACAACTACAAGATATTGCAGGAAAAGCAAGAGGTGGGCTATCAAAAGACAAGGTGCATGCACATAGTTTTAGACATTTATTCGCAAAAGACTTCCTAGCAAATGGTGGAGACCTTGCAACACTAGCTGACATTTTAGGACATAGCAGTTTGGAAACTACAAGAATATATACAACAATGTCAATAGCAGAGCAAAGAGCATTACTTAACAAAATGGATAAAAGGAAGAAACAACGAAACCTAGTCAATGTATAGACATATTCTTTTAAAAGTGATATATTATAAAACAATAGAGAAAGGAGAACATCTACAATGGCGAGAAATAAAGATGTTATAGAAAGATGTAACAGATACTTAAATGATAATATGAACATGGTAGAGTCTTTTGAGAAACTAACCGAAGATTTTATGTTTGACATCACAATACTAGACCAGAAAAATGCAAAAGATATTGTCGAGGAATATTCTGACTATGTTATGATGTTAAGGTCAACATATAGAGATTATAGATTCAATGTAGAGAACTTTGAACGATATGTATTAAGATTAAACAGTGTTATATCTTCTAGTTTAATTATAGAATATAGGGTACACGACCTATTATATGATAATTATTCAGTGTTAAAAGTAGAAAATAGAAATGTAACACAAAAGGAATTTTTAGAAAAGCAAATTGCTTTTGTTAAAGACCTAATGAACAAATTTAAAGATGATGAAGAGCTAATGCAAGAGTTTACTCAAATGTTACCAGATTATGAGGAAAGATTAAAAGAGATTAAGAAACAAGAAGAGGTAAACAGGAGAGTTATAAATAAATACAAAAAAGATTATTACTTTATTGGCAATATAAGCAAAGATAAAGACTTAAAGGACCTAATAGGACAAATAAGTCAAATATATATTGAAAATGAGTTAATAAGAGCAGTAAGAGAAGATATATACAAAAAGCATAAAATAGTTATTCAAAACGAATCTAAAAATAAAATACATTGTTTAAAAATGGGAGCATACGGAATTACTAGCGATAAGATAGCAAAAGTAATGACATTGTCATTGCAGAACTATCAGAAGAATGTAATTGAAGATGAAACACTAAAACT
>ERZ777011.2853-NODE-2853-length-12423-cov-3.480918_pt1 | contig 12423 bp, 5 predicted proteins | sample MGYA00374964_ERZ777011 | MGnify/ENA primary metagenome ERZ777011 (study PRJEB29310, sample SAMD00008975) | mouse gut metagenome | study: EMG produced TPA metagenomics assembly of the Metagenome analysis of fecal microbiota from mouse which was promoted...
CTCGGCTGTTAACCGAGTTGTTGTAGGTTCGAGCCCTACTCGGGGAGCTTGAAAAAACCCGCAAACATAAATGTTTACGGTTAGAGGGAAGTAATTCAGATTAGGCGGTATAGCCCCGATTACAAGGGCCGTACCGTTTTTTCTTGCGCTCAATGAGCGCATATTCTTTATGCGCCTTGCCGTTTCGGTTGCGTGGCAAAAAGCAGCGCAGAAATGAGGGAAAACATGAATAAAGTGTTAATTATTGATGATGATAAAGAGCTTTGCGCACTAATCAAGCAAAGTATTTTACAGGAACATATAGAGGCTGACTGTTGCCATTCCGGGAAATCCGGTTTGATGAAATTAAAAGAAAAGGAATACCAGCTTGTCATACTGGACGTAATGATGCCCGGTTTCGATGGCTTTGAAACATTAGAACAAATTAGAAAGGAAAACAGTCTGCCTGTTTTGATGTTCACATCTAAAAATGACAGTGCTTCCAAAGTACATGGACTTCGTGCGGGGGCGGATGATTATTTGACAAAGCCTTTTGACATGGACGAATTGTTAGCCCGCATTATATCACTGATACGCCGTTATACACGTTTTAACGGGCAGAACGGAACACCGCAGCAGCTTGATTTTGATGGTTTGAAAATTGACATTGAGAACCGTTCCATTACTACAATCAGTGGGACATTTGAACTACCCCCAAAGGAGTTTGATTTGCTTTTGTTCTGCGCAAAAAATCAGGGAAAAATTCTGACAAAGCAACGGATTTATGAGGAAGTTTGGGGCGAAGAATATTTCTATGATGACAGCAACATTATGGCAATTATTAGCCGATTACGAAAAAAGATAGAGGAAAATCCCGGAAGCCCCAAATATATCCAAACAATAAAGGGGATTGGCTACCGTTTTAATAAGGAGGTGTGAATTGATATGAAATTAGTTGTTGTTGCAGCAATAGGGGTTGCGGCTATTTCTATTCTCAATTGTTGTTTTATTATCAGACGCGTAAAAAAGCAAATTTCTGAAATGACAGAAGCACTTACTGATGTAAAAAACGGAAATGGAAGTCGCCGTATTTTATCTGCAACAAATGAACTGGTCGCGCCGCTTGTTTATGAAATCAATGATATTGTCGTGTCTTATGAAAACAGGCTTTCTATATTCCACCAGACAGAAGAAACAAACAGACAGCTTATGACAAGCCTTTCGCATGATGTACGAACACCGCTTACAACACTGATAGGGTATCTGGACGCTGTCCATAAGGGGATTGTCAGTGGGAAAGACCGGGAAGACTATATAGAAACCGCCCATCGGAAAGCGCACGACCTAAAAGAATATATAGATGTACTTTTCGATTGGTTCAAGCTAAACTCTAATGAATTTGCAATAGAATTACAGACAGCAGAAGCCGCTGAACTGACACGGGATATACTGATTGACTGGATACCGATATTTGAAGATAGGCAGATAGAGTATAGTGTTGATATTCCCGAACAGCCCTTTCGGGTATGCCTTGATACGGACGGATATATGCGGATAATAAATAATCTCATTCAGAATGTAGTTGCTCATAGCTACGCTGAAAAAATAGAAATAGCCATGTCAAAGAAGAATAATCATATGGAAATTGTTATAGCAGACAATGGCATAGGGATTGAAAAAGAAGATTTAAAGCATATTTTTGAACGGCTTTATAAATGTGACAAGGGGCGGTCTGAAAAAGGAAGTGGTCTTGGTTTGTCTATTGTTCATCAGCTTGTGGAAAAGATGAATGGCACAATATCAGCAAAAAGTACACAGGGAAGCGGAACAACCTTTACATTGCTTTTTCCTCTTGTTAGTTAGGGCTTTCCCATTTTTGCCGGCAAAAGCCTTACTTATAATAAGCTTTTGGGAAATGGCTGTCCTAAATTGCAAGGTTAATGCAAGGTTCCGGCAAGGTTAATGCAAGATTGGTGTGATAAAATACCTTACAGAACAGGAGGTTGGATATGGATTACATCATTGAAACAGTAAATCTTACAAAGCAGTATGGCACCGTAAAGAGCGTCGCAGACCTCAATATCCATGTAACGAAAGGAAAAATTTATGGTCTGCTTGGAAGAAACGGTGCCGGAAAGACTACGACAATGAAAATGCTTCTTGGTCTGACCCGTCCCACTTCCGGCGAAATCAAAATATGGGGAACACCTATACATGGAAACGAAAAGAAATTGCTTCCTCGTATCGGCAGTCTGATTGAAGCACCCGGTTTTTATCCAAACTTGACCGCTACGGAAAATTTGGATATTTTTGCTGCATTGCGGGGAGTACCAAACCGCCACGCAGTGAAAGATGCTTTGGATTTAGTAGGCTTGCCCTATAAAGACAGGAAACTGTTTTCGGAATATTCCCTTGGCATGAAACAGCGGTTGGCGATTGCCCTTGCAATCATGCATGACCCGGAGCTTTTAATCCTTGACGAGCCTATTAACGGGCTTGACCCTATTGGCATTGCAGAGGTTCGCGTATTGTTACGAAAACTATGTGATAAAGGGAAGAAAACAATTCTTATTTCCAGTCATATATTATCCGAGGTTTCATTGCTCGCCGATGATATTGGTATTATAGACAAAGGCATACTGCTGGAAGAAGAAAGCCTTGCCGAACTGGAAGAAAAAAGCGGTAAATATATTCACTTTACTATATCCGATACGGCACAGGCAGCAAGGATTTTGGAACAGGTTTTTCACGAAAAGCAATTTAGGGTACAAGACGACCACAACATTCGGGTGTATAATCTTACTTTATCTATAACAAAAATAGTCGGCGTTTTTATTGAAAGTGGTTTGGAAATTTCCGAAGTGCATACTTGCGAAAATAGTCTTGAAGAACATTTCAAACGAATAACCGGAGGTGAGGGAATTGCTTAAACTTCTCAAATGCGAATGTATAAAACTGAAACGTTCAAAAATTCTCTTGATTGGATTATTAGGCACATTAATTGTTCCTTTGTTTGTTTATGTTAAAGCTGTTGAGGGTTATCTTTCCAATCCTGATAATGTTATAAGCGTATTTTCTCTTTATGACAGTGCCATCATGTTTCTGATGTTACTATTTGCGCCTATGGTATTAACAGTTTTAGGTACATGGATAATTAGCCGGGAATATACGGACGGGACACTGAAAAATATTTTTGTTATTCCGGTTTCACAGACAGCATTCCTTTGTGGCAAATTACTTTTCTTCGCAATAATGGCTTTCATGTTTATGTTGGTTTCATGGTTGGAAATTTTAATATTAGCTCTTTTGTGTAATTGCTTTATTCCGGTAACACAGCTTACCATTCCATCTTTTCTCTTCTTCTTTATAAAAATGCTTTTGGGAGGGTTACTATTATGTTTTACCCAGACTCCTTTTATGTACCTCACAATAAGAGGGAAAGGATTTGTTGCGCCATTGATAGCCATTGCTGCAGTCAGCTTAATCAATGTTGTTTTGTCAAATTCTCCGATAGCAGGATTTTACCCGTGGTCGGCTTCCTATCTTCTTGTAATGGGACGCTTATCCGGTGTGGGCTGTTCCAAAGAGATTTCATCCTTGATTATTCTGATAATGGGTTTACTGGGGATTACCGCAAGTCTGTATAGGTTTAAGAAAGAAGAAATCAAATAAATGTTTTGATAATTTTGTTGTCTGATGCCGGTATGTAATCGGCCAAATGTTGGCAATGCCGGCGCGTGAAAAAGTGCTCATGTCGATTGAATGCAATTTGAGGGCGATTCGTGATAGAAGACTCTTTTTTGCAAATGATTTATCGTATACTATTTACTAATAGTGATATTTGATAAATGTAGCAGAGCCAAGTATAGAATGAATCACAGCTTAGGAATTTTTTTAGTTTGCAGGTAGCGTACATATTCGGACTTGTGAAGTAAAATAGGGCACTCTTTTTATATAGTTCATCTTTAATGATAGAAGGGTTGGAATCCATATAGAAAAACCAAAAGAATGAATGCCTTATAAGTGTAAGGATTATGTTTTGATTTAGAATAAGGAGCTGTTGCAAAATAGCAGATTCATACAATATATAGCGCCCATACCCAAAGAGGTGGATACATATTGTAGAATTGTTGTGTTTTGCAACATCCCTGTTTGTTGTTTAGTATGAGAGCTGTTCGGTATCTGATACATCCTATGATTGTAGGTTCTGCTTCAGGTATTGGGCAGTTTTTGTGTTTGGGGAAACAGGTGTGAGGTTTCGCCCATAGTATATGACGGTTGGCAGGAAAACAGAAATGAATTGCTGAAAGTTTTTCACACAATATATTTATGTGCCGGTCCCAATTTGAGGCGGGGTGGCAAGAATGGAGGATTAATATGGTACAGATAGAAGATATTTTATTAAATGCCGGTGAAAAGGGAGCGAGCGATGTACATCTTACGGTGGGGCTTCCGCCCAAAATGAGGTTAAATGGGGGGCTGATTCCCATGGGGTATCCGGAGCTCACGGCGGAAGATACCATGGAGGCTGCAAAGCATGTGATGAGCAGTGAGCAGATGGATAAATTAGCGGAGCTTGGGGAGTATGATCTGGCGTTTGCGATTCCGGGAAAATGGAGGTACAGGGTAAATGCCTTCCGGCAGCGGGGAGCCATAGCGCTTGCATTCCGACTGGTGGCAACGACGGTGCCTTCTGCGGAGGAGCTTGGCGTACCGGCCTCCGTCATTGATTTGTATCAGAAAAAACGGGGGCTGATACTGGTAACGGGCCCTACGGGAAGTGGTAAATCAACTACGTTAGCGGCAATTATCGATAAGGTAAACCGGAACAGGGACGCTCATATTATCACTTTGGAGGACCCTATCGAGTACATTCATCCTCATAGGATGTCTATGGTCAATCAGAGGGAAATTGGAATCGATACGGTAAGCTATGCCAACGCCCTCCGTGCTGCCCTCCGGGAGGATCCGGATGTGATTCTGGTGGGGGAAATGCGTGATTATGAGACCATCAGTGTTGCCATTACGGCGGCGGAGACAGGGCATCTGGTACTTTCTACGTTACATACAATCGGGGCGGCCAGCACGGTAGACAGGGTAATTGATGTTTTTCCGCCTCACCAGCAGCAGCAGATTCGGGTACAGCTTTCCAACGTACTGGAAGCGATTGTTTCCCAGCAGCTGATTCCAAGGCTGGACGGCGGCGGACGCGCCGCAGCTTTTGAGGTTTTACATGCCAATACGGCGATACGGAATCTGATCAGAGAAGGAAAATCCCATCAGATTGCGAATATTATGCAGACCAACCGCAGGATGGGAATGATCACCATGGACGACGCTATCGTCCAGCTGGTCCGGGACGGCAAGATCACAAGGCAGATGGCGGTGACATTTGCCCAGGATGCGGATTCTATACAGAATAAATTTTAGGCAGTAATTTATGTCACAATTCAGAGGGGCATTAAGTTAACGGCTGGTTTTGGCGCTAAACTTAATGACATTGATTCAGAGGGCCGTAGATACGGTTTGGCCGGATCCGGGTATTTTCTTGCGGATCGAAGGGGAGATAGTTGAAAATTATTTTGCAAAAAAAGCCATAACGGGGTAAGTAAAGGTAATGAGAAAATTTTGTAAAAAAGGATTTACATTAGTAGAGCTTATTGTGGTATTGGTCATAGTGGGTATTTTAGCAGCCATTGGAATACCTACTGCTTCGCATTTCATCAAGGTTGCGGAAATGCGGAAGAACGAGGAAAATGCAAAAACAGCATATCTTGCGGCAGAATCGGCGCTCACATGGTACCGGAATTCAGGAGAGTGGGAGACGTTTTGCGGCAAGGTGAAAGCCTGCGGAACGCCCAATACTACTTTTACCGATGAGGAGCTTAATAAACGTATTTATGCTCTGTCAATTAACGACGGTAATCAGAAGGACGCGGCGATGGAGCTTCTTGACGGGGGGATTTCCGACAAGGATTTCTTTCATGCGGCCATCACTCTGGAAATAGATGTGGAAACAGGGCAGATATATTCGGCTTTTTATGCTACCCGTTGTCAGAGCCTTGCTTATGGCGGGGCGGATGCGGACGGCGTGCTGAATATTAGTGCGGCGGGTGATAACCGTTCTTATGATAACCGTCGGGGGCGCCTTTTGGGGTATTATTCCGTGGAGGATTATGTGAATGTGGTGGAGCTTAAGCCGGTGCGGCTTAAAGTTACCACAATCAATCTGGTGAACAGTGAGACTTTGTCCTTAAACTGGACCAGTAATTCCAGACACGATAATCTTGATGTAAAATTTTTGATTACTTTTTATAACAATGAGGATGGCAAAGCGCTTTTTTCCACGGAAATTGATGGGGAAAAGATAAACAGAAGTGGAAGTGGAACGGAGCAAAAGACGGCAAGCCAGATGATAGATCTGGAATTAACGGTGCCGGATGGAACAGCGCCGGGAACAGAGACGGAAAAAAGTATTGGAACCTGGAGGTTTCCGATCAATTATCAGTCCGCGGGCAGCTCCGGGGGCAGGTTTTCGCTTGTGCTGGACGGCATGATGACGGCAGAGCTGATGGAGGTTTTAGAGGCAAAGGGCGACGAAAGTGCAGGGCCCGATCCATCCGTCCCGGCGTCAGGAACGCCAAAGCAGCAATACAGCACCAGTATTACAAGGCTTGGCGGGGAAGTTTCCGCCTTGAAGGAGCCTTTGAATATTTATGCGGAAATTCAGGTAGAGCCCACCTACAAAGGAACAACAGGGGAATTTATAGAATATCAGTCCAGCGGCAAGGTAAAATCCAATGTGGAAAATACGCTGTATGCTGAGGGTAAAATAAATGGCGATGAGCTGGAAGCAAAAATCAGCCGCTTCCGTCACCTCTCAAATATTCGGTATTACGATAAGGATAAAAGAGCGGATTTTATGTTGACAGCCAGAAATCTTGACTGGACGTCGGCAGGAATAGGCATGTACGGAATGGGACAGGGCGAGACCGGAACCGGCGGAGGAGCCGGAACGGGCGGAGAGACAGGGGAAGGCGAAGAATCTAATTTCAAAAAACTTACGTGGAATAGCACTGTGCAGGAAAATGACGTGCTGGATTTTCCTTCTATCGATCTGCTCTCTAAGGAGCATACTTTGCAGGGAGGATGGCTTACGTCCATTTCCAACTTAAAGCTGGGAAAGGATTCCATGCCGGACGATAAGCTGATAGAAACACTATACTCCGGGAAGAGTGAGGAAGAAAAAGAAAAACAGAAAACAAGATATCTGGGCCTGTTTTGTGAAGCGGAAGGAACGATTAAGAACCTGACGCTGTCAAATCCTACGCTGACTCTTGCGAAAGTTAGCAGTGAGCCGGATGGGAGTGGGGCTTCGGGAGCAGCTTTGGAGGACGCTTCGAAGACTGCTTTGGAGGCGGTGGAAAATTTTGACGGTCTGTATGGGGTTGGGATTCTCAGCGGAAGAAGTCAGGGAACCCTTGAGGATATTTCCATTAAGACCACGGAAAAAGACCGCCGGATCCTTACGGTGTGCTTAAAGGACAGGGAAGTGAGCACAGGGGCTGCGGTAGATGATAAGCCGGCTGGAATCGGCGGTTTGGTTGGCGTGCTTGCAGGAAAAAAAGAGGATGGCACACTTGTGTCCCTAAATCAATTAGATGGAACTAACCCGGATCCGGGAAGCACTGTTTCGACACCATCTATCAACAATCTGACGGTGGAAGGCGCTGTTACGGGTATTCTGCCTGCGCCTGCTCCCCTGCCTGCCCCCAACCCGGCGGGCGGAGCGGAGACGAAGACGCCGGAGGAGCATGCGGGAAATTATTCTTATGGGGTCGGTGGTATTTTTGGCTATGGTTTATTGGAAGAGACGACTGCCGGAACTCCTTCCGCTGACAGAGCGGAGCTGAAAAATTGTAAAAATCATGCCAGTGTAAATGGAAACCTTTTTACAGGCGGGATCTGCGGTTATTTAAAGGATAGCATTTCCGCTCAAACCGAAACCGTTGGTAGTACCACGGAAGTCGGAAGTATGAGCAAGTGTGAAAATGATGGCCTTATCCTATGTCTGGTGGAACATGAGGATGAGGACGCCCAGCTGGAAGGCCGGTATTTTGGCGGACTTGTGGGCTTTGGACATATGGCTAAGATTGACGATTCGGCCAGCGCGTCCGGGCGGGCAAAAAATTACAGCTATGATTTCGGGCAGAAAGATACGGTTCTTTTAGGACAGTATGTGGGCGGCATTGTCGGTTATGGCAACGGCTGTCAGATAGCCGGATGTAAAACGGAAAAAGGCGGCTATGTGCTTGGAAGCGATTATGTGGGCGGCATTGCAGGGGGGCTATCCAACGATGCCAGCAAGGCGATCACCGGCAGCACCACAGGATCTTCCGGCGTGGCCGTTACCACCAATGCGGGCTATGTGATTGGAAACCGCTATGTGGGCGGTATTGTGGGAAAAAATGACGGCGAAAATCAAACCACGGTAACCAATTGTATCAACAATGGCGTGGCTGCAGGTTATGAATGTTACATTGGCGGTATTGTGGGATACAACGGCGAGAACGGATATCTTAAGGACTGCGCAAGCTACATTTCCGATTACAGCGGCGGTCTGCTTAAGACCATTAGAGAGCAGTGGAAAGCAACCACCGGGGACTGCTCCGGCGGTCTGGCGGGATACAACGATGGCGGAATTGAATTTACCAGGGACAGTGAGAAAATCACCGTAAAATCCGTATCAAGTATTGTGGTCGGAAGAAATTATGTGGGAGGCATGATTGGCTTTAACGATACCAAGGGTACGCTCAAGGTGGATTACACTTTAATTGGCGGACAGATTTACGCTGAGGGAGACGGAGTTGGCGGCTGTATTGGCCTGAATGCTTCCACAGCGCTCCTCACACAGGATCTGACCATCAAACCTTCCAGTGTTACGGGAAATTATTACGTGGGCGGTTGTATCGGCGCAAATGTGGTGGATCTGGTTGAAAGGAAAAGGCCGGAAACAGGCACGGAAGGCGGAGAGACGCAGGCCGACCCGGAGGGTGCGCCGACTGACCCGGTCACTGCGAAGAATGTGACAATGGATGGCTTTAGGACTGACAACAGCCTTGGCAGCATTAAAGGCAAAGCGTTTACCGGGGGCGTGATCGGCTATCAGAGAACATACACTCAGAAACAGTTAAATACGGCGGCAGGGATTGCCACGGGAGAGGATATTTCTCTTCTGGATTATCTGAATGCGACAGAGAAAACGGAAGCGGACGAAGAGGGCGGAGAAACGAAAAAAGCAAAAGAAACGCTGCCTGCTACGGCGCTGCCGCTTCTGCCAAAGCTGGACGAAACGCTGGCGGGAGAAAAAGTGAGCAACATTCCCACACGGGTGCTGCCTTCTGACAATAAATGCATTTTAACCATTGGAAATAAAAACAATTCAGCGAATTCCTTCGCTGCTGACAATAATAATATGCCGATTTACTGCGACTTGTATACGGGCGGAATCGTGGGCTACTGTGAGCGGTACAGTGAGCTTGTAGTTGTGAACTGCAAAAATTCAGGCCGTCTTTCCAAGCATGAGGCAGGTAATGAAACCGATACGGGGACAGGAACCGGCACAGGGACGGAAGGCGGTACGGGGACAGGTACCGGATCGGCCGCAGGCGCCACCGGCGAGGGCGTCTCCTTGAAGGCTTATCTGGGAAGCGATGAGGTAAAGGCCGACGTGCGGCAGATAGAAGAGGACATCAGAGTGTCCATCGGCGGCGGCATTCTTGGCGCGAACCTTGACCATCAGGTGATTGATCACTGTGAAAATGCGGGAACCTTAAATGGGTTTATCGGCCTGGGGGGAATCGTTGGCTTTAATGCGGGCGGTGTGTTTAACTGCACTCTTTCCGACAATTTCGGCAATGCCGGACTGAATTATATCGGCGGTATTGTGGGATTAAACGTGCAGGCTGACTCGGCAATTACAGGAGCGAACCAGGAAGGGGAAGGCGGAAAGCCGGAGAATAAGCGCACTTATGAAGATGTTGTAAATAAGGGAAATTGGAATTATACTTCCGGTCTTATCGCCGCATGCAACACCAAAGAAGGCGTCAGGGTTTCGGGCAAAAGCTTTGTGGGAGGGATTGCAGGCTACAACCTCTCCGGCGCGGAGCTGCGCGCAAATAAAAATCAGGCGGAAGTAACCGCTGCCGGGGACTATGCGGGCGGAGTTGCCGGCGCTAATCTTGGGAATATCTATGTGTCCGGCAGCAATGGCGGAAAAGAGTATACCATTGCAGGAAATAACGGTCAGGGTATCGGCGGTATTGTGGGCTGGAACCGGGCCTATGACAGAGACGAATCCGATGAGATTGATGTTGTCTGTGGAAGTATCTATGTGACCGTTTCAGATGAGGAAATAAAAGGCATAGGTAAGGATGAAGTATTTGAAGTAGTAGCCGTGGACAAAAACGTAACCGTGCGCGGTAAGGAAAAAGTAGGCGGAATCATCGGTATCAACGAGGGGATTATTGATGCTTCCTATCAAGAGGATTCCTCGGACGCCACAGCCAAGAGCGTCGAGACGGAGCTGGTATGCAAGGCGGAGCTTGTGCGCGCCACGCAGGATTATGCAGGCGGGATTATCGGTGAAGCCAGAGCAGGGGTAGCGGGAAGCAGCTTCCTGACGATTTCCCGTGCGGTTAACAGGTCGGAAAAAGTGACTGCGGACAATGGACGCGCGGGCGGAATTGTGGCCGTTAATAATAAGGGATTTATCTTGGAAGAATGCCGGAACGTGGGGACTGTGAACAGCGACCATGGCTATGCGGGTGGAATTGCCGCGGAAAACTACGGGTATATAAATAAGTGCGGCGTGGGGGATAAAAACGAAAAAGATTCGGAGGAAATCCCTAATCAGATTACAATCAGTAGCCAGGGAGTGGACGCAATCGGGGCTGTCTGCGCGGTAAATTATGGAACAATACTGAGTAGTGGGCCTGTGGCAAGATTGGATAAAGATAGTAAGCCTGTAGTGGAGGTTGTTCTGTCGGGAACTATGTCAGAAACAACCGGAATGGTGGGCGGTATTGCCGGGAAAAATGCCGTTTCCGGTAATGACGCCGCCGAAGGCAAACAGAACATGGCAGGCAAGATTATTGGGAAGTTTGTGATTGATGAGACAAAGCCTGAAACAAAGGATGATTATGCGGTTGATTACATCGCTTATATGCCGACAATAGACGTCAAGGCCAGCGCGCTGATGGTAGGCGGCACTGTAGGATTGAATGAATCTAACGGAACGCTGGGAGCAACAGTTGAGAATGTAACCATTCAGGGATTGGAGTTTGAGGAATTTAAAAATTATCAGTATCTGGGCGGAATTGTGGGAGAAAATCAGGGAGGTATTGGAGAAAGCAAGGCGGACGCATTGGTGGCGAACTGTCTTGTTGACGGCGAAGATATCAAACAGTCGGGCGGCAGCGAGGCCGGGAACTGCTATGGCGGAATTGCCGGAAGAAACAGCGGCAGGCTGGAAGGGTCTACGATTGAAGGACTCTCTATTGATGTCATGGGGGTGTATACCGCCACATCCACCAGTACGGCGGAGGAGAAGGAAAAGTACGCCAGCCATGTGGGCGGAATTGCCGGGAAAAATGAAAAGAGCGGTGTAATTACCGGCTGTCTAATAGATTCTGATAAAGTAAATACGATAAATGTTAAAAGCGGTATGGCAGGCGGAATTGCCGGATATAACAAGGGGAGTATTGAATTGTCCGGCGATGCTGTAACAGCGGATCTGATGGAATCAAATGGCGAAAAAATTGGCAGTGTGGATGATTTAATTACTGCCGCTGCTGCCAAAAATATCAAAGAGGATTCCGATTATGTATATTGGTCTAATAATACTTCTATAGAAAGCCAAAGGTATAAGGAATGGAATGGAAAAGGAGTAAATGAAGGCAGAAGCTTGTCTCTTATCGTTTCAGATAATGGTAATCTGGGCGGTATTACGGCCTACAATGCACCCACAGGAGAGGTTAATTACTGTGCCACAGGCAATTGGTTCTTGAACAACAAGTCCGGGACAATCGGCGTGGGAACTGGCGGTATTATCGGTATGAACGAGTCAGAGAGAAATTTGACTTTCCTGCTGAATCAGGCATTTGTGGGAAGGGAGCTTCAAACAGCCGATACGAACCGTTTTGCAGGAGGTATTATTGGAAACCAAAATAATACTACCAGCAGTGAATGGACGATACAAAGCTGTGTAAACTATGGCACGGTGTATTGTCGGAACACCCATTATTCGGGGGGGATTCTTGGACAGTGGACCGGAAGTGGAGGCAATATTGAGAACTGCTATAACTATGGAAATTTGCAGACTACTTTCCAGGCCGGATGGCAAGGAGCGGCAGCAGGCATTGTGGCGCAGCTTTATCACGCCTA
>ERZ777011.2855-NODE-2855-length-12413-cov-3.272860_pt1 | contig 12413 bp, 18 predicted proteins | sample MGYA00374964_ERZ777011 | MGnify/ENA primary metagenome ERZ777011 (study PRJEB29310, sample SAMD00008975) | mouse gut metagenome | study: EMG produced TPA metagenomics assembly of the Metagenome analysis of fecal microbiota from mouse which was promoted...
GTTGCACAGGGACTTTCCGAACAAATTGGCGGTGATCCAGACGAATGGCAGCACTGTAAAGGAATCGGAACTATCGACTGTGATGGAGAGGATATTGACGCAGAGGTGCATTGGTTCCAAGAGTCATCGGTTGGGAAACACAAATTCAAAGTAAAGAAATGGCTGGAATGAGGTGAAGAATATGAAAGTTAAGTGGAAAGGAAAAACAGATTTTCTGGTACTTACTCATGATAAAGTGTATACCGTCCTTGCAGTTGAAAAAGGGTGGTATCGGATTGTAGATGACAGCGGGGACGATTATCTGTATCCCCCGGAACAATTTGAGGTTGTCGAAGAGTAAGATGTTAATATTTTGACATGAATTTAGCTCGGTTTGTCTTAACGGATAGATTCGGGCTATTTTTATGCTCATTTTTGAAGGGAGATAAAAAGTGAAGTTGCTTGAAATGATCGATAATCCAATTATATGGTTTGTAATTGGACTGCTGTTAAGCACTATTTTTAGAAATTTGGGAGGAAAATAAAAATGACATTTATACAGATTGTAGTTGGACTTCTCATCATCTATATTTGCTTATATGCATTGATTAACCGGGTATGTCAGTGTATTGAACACTGCGCGACTGCCAGAGCATATTCCAAATTCAGAGAAAACGGGGTGTTGGTAAAGATGGATGACGTAGAGGCTGGAATTAAAAAATCGAATAGGGAGAAGGAGAATGTCGGAGAGAGGGTTTAATATTGGGGATCGGATTATGTGTTTCAAGACCGGTGTAGTTGGAAAATGTATTAAATTCTATACACCAACTGCCTGTGAAGAGCAGACTATGGTTCTGACAGATACCGGAAAAAAATATCATGCTCCTACTAGAACTTGGGAAAGAGTGTTATCAGTAGAAGATGAAAACGGTGTTATAGTCATACGAAATCATCTTCTTGAAAACATAGGTGTTACCCAGAAATGTATCTCAGCGTTTGATGAACAAGCTGTAACGAAAAATAGATCACTCTTTCTAAGACGGGTTTGAGGGTGTGGATTATTAATAATTTTTTGAGAGCCGCGTAACAACGGCTCTTTCTTTTGCAAAAATCTAAGGAGATAAGTCATGTTTAAACGAGAATTACTGAAAAATAAGCTCTACGGAGCTGCCATGATAGGTTTAGGAGCATTGTCTGTACCGATTAATTTGGATGCGACGTTCTTATTATTTACACTGATGGCTGGTGGCGGACTAATCTTCTCAAAGGAGAACTGGATTTTATGAATTATCAAAAAATTACACCAATCAGTATAGCAGATGGTATCGGATGCAGAGTGGTTTTGTGGGTATCTGGATGTGAGCATAACTGCTACAACTGTCATAACCCCGATACACACGATCTTACATCAGGGTATTTGTTCGATGAGGCTACGGAAAAGAGACTCTTTGATCTATTGAGGCATGATTATATTTCAGGTTTAACATTCAGTGGTGGAGATCCGCTGCATCCACTTAACAGAGGCGAGGTCACACGACTGGCAAAACGATTAAAAGCAGAAATACCGCAAAAGACCATCTGGCTTTATACGGGTTATATTTATGAGAAAATTTGTGATTTGGAAATATTACAGTTTGTTGATGTGCTGGTAGATGGCCCATATATAGAGTCTCAAAGATGTGTTGGTAAATTCTGTGGCAGTACAAATCAAAGAATTATATTTTTGAAAAAACCGGAGGTAGATAACATTGATTACAAAAATCATTAAACGAGACGGAACAGAGGTTGCGTTCAATACGGAAAAGATATTTAATGCAATCTCAAAGGCAAATGCAGAAGTTAATACGGAGGAAAAGCTCAACAATGTCGGACTCCAGATTACCACTCAAATGATCGTTGAACGGCTTAACAAGTTTAACAGGGCTGTTGAAGTGGAAGAAATCCAGGAGATTGCTGAAACCGCACTTATGGAAATGAAAGCTTACGAAGTTGCTAAACGTTATATTCGCTACCGCTACGACCATAAGCTGAAGCGTGAATCAGATACCGATAAAAAGGTAATGTCTCTTGTGGAATATCAGAATGAGGCTGTGAAGCAGGAAAACAGTAATAAAAATCCGGAAATCATTCCTACGCAGAGGGATTATATTGCCGGGGAGATTTCCAAAGATATTACTATGCGGTGCCTGCTTCCTGAAAATGTTGTAAAGGCACATGAAGACGGACTCATTCACTTCCATGATGCTGATTACTTCATTCAGCACTCCCATAACTGCTGTCTCGTAAATCTGGAGGATATACTTCAGAACGGTACTGTGATATCCAGTACGCTGATTGAGAAACCCCATACTTTCAGTACCGCTTGTAACATTGCGACACAGATTATCGCGCAGGTGGCAAGCTCTCAGTACGGCGGACAATCTATCAGTCTGGCGCATCTGGCTCCGTTTGTAGATGATACTCGGCAACGGTTTCGGAAGAAGTATGAGGATTTACGGGATTATATGGATAAGTCGGACTATGATATTTTCATTGAACGGCTGGTATCTGAAGACATTACCAAAGGAGTACAGACTATCCAGTATCAAGTGGCAACACTGATGACTACCAATGGTCAGGCGCCATTTATAACAGTCTATATGAACATCAATGAGGCTAAGAATGAGAGGGAGCGAAAAGACCTTGCTGCTATCATCGAGGAAACTCTAAAGCAGCGCATCCAAGGTGTAAAGAATGAAGTAGGCGTTTGGATCACTCCGGCATTCCCAAAACTCATCTATGCCCTGGACGAGAACAATGTCTATCCGGATTCCGAATACTTCTATCTCACAGAGATTGCTGCAAAGTGTACAGCCAAACGAATGGTACCGGATTATATTTCTAACAAGATTGAGCGGAAGCTGAAGAACGGTGATACCTATACTTGTATGGGTTGTCGTTCTTTCCTGACACCGGACAGGACGACTGAGAATTACTCGAAATGCTGCAACTGGACAGCCGGTCACAAATACTACGGACGTTTTAATCAGGGTGTTGTGACGATCAATCTTCCTGATGTAGCTTTAAGTTCCGGTGGTGATTTTAATAAGTTTGATGATATTCTGAAAGACCGTCTTGAAAACATCTGCTATCCGGCTTTAATGGCTCGACACAATCGGTTGAAAGGAACCAGCTCAAATGTGGCTCCGATTCTTTGGCAGTATGGTGCGTTGGCACGATTGGATAAGGACGAAACAATCGATAAACTGCTCTATCATGGATATTCCACCATCAGCCTCGGCTATGCTGGTTTGTACGAATGTGTCAAATATATGACTGGTGAATCTCACACAGCAGGCGGTAAAGATTTTGCGCTTCATGTGATGAGAATGCTGAATGATTTTACAGCCAAATGGAAAGCGGAAACAGATATCGACTTTTCGCTATACGGAACTCCTCTGGAGTCCACCACTTACAAATTTTCCCGGTGCCTGCAGAAACGGTTTGGGATTATTCCGGGCGTCACTGACAAAAACTATATTACCAACAGCTATCATGTTCATGTAACAGAGCCAGTAGATCCTTTCACAAAGCTGGCTTTTGAATCTGAGTTTCAGGAGCTTAGTCCTGGTGGAGCTATCAGTTATGTCGAGGTTCCGAGTATGGACCACAACATTCCGGCAGTTATTTCGGTCATTCAGTATATTTATGACAACATCATGTATGCGGAATTAAATACTCGGAGTGATTATTGCCAGGTTTGCGGGTTTGAAGGGGAAATCAAGACGGTCGAAGATAATGGTAAGATGGTTTGGGAGTGCCCGAACTGTGGTAACCGTAATGAAAACAAAATGAATGTAGCCCGTAGAACATGCGGCTATATCGGCACAAATTTCTGGAATCAGGGACGAACACAAGAAATTTCTGAAAGAGTGCTGCATTTATGAGAAAGAATTGATATTTGATGAAGTTTGTAATTGCAATGATTGGAGCAATATGTTTTATTATCGGTCTTGTTGTGGTTATAACGATTAAGGCTGTTAATGAGGCAGCAGTATTTATGGACGATTCGTTTCGTTGGGGAAACGGGAGAGATTATTAAGGAGGGATACAAATAAGTGGCTAATAATTTAAGAAAAAATGCAGAGGGTTACTCTGATCCGACAGCTTATGAGGCTATCAAGAATACTGATGCGGATGATGAGAGATTTCATAAGTTGCTGAACACGATTTTTACAATTTGCGAGCTTTCCGGGTTCCATTTGGAGGAGCGAATAATCTTAAAAGATACACAGACAGGAAAGGTTTGGAGGTGAGAACCTATGTGTGAAATTATGAATGATATTAATAATATTATCGGCAAAATTTCAAATGCCATAGATGATATAACTATGAATGCGTTTACTGTTTGTGGTTTCGATAAAGATTTTGTAATTAACAACGCAAAAGATTTTCGGAGAAATGTAAATATTATTACGAATGATTCTTCTTATTTTTATAAAAACAAATTTTTATTTACCGTTAGGGTAAGATTTGAGAATGATGGTATGAAGAATACTGTCTACGTTGATTTTGCAAAGGAATATGAAGCTTTATTAGATAAGTTTAATTCTTGCGAAAAAATTGAGTAGTGAGACTTATAAGTTTGGAGGTGAAGTTATGGCAGCATGTAAAAAAGTGGAGGTGAAGTTTGTGAGTGGTGTTAGAGAAACAATGTGCTCAAGTTGTATACATAGAGAGGTGTGTTTATACAAGCAGACATACCTTGAGTATATGAGTGCATGTGAAAAAATGTATAACGATTATCCGGACAATATCTCTTTTATAGAGAAAACAGATCCGAATTGCATTCATTATAAGAAGAAATCGGACGTAAATTTGCGGTGATTTTGACGTCCGTACCAGTCTTTTCGACCGGACAAATTCTAATCTAGGTTAAAAAATTCTGGTCAAATCCTGTTTTGAAAAGTGGGCTTTTGGCCGGAAAAAGTGACCAGCGGAGAAAATTGGTAAGATTTTGGAGAACTTTTAAGAACGATTTTCACAAATTTTGCCCATTTTTTGCCCACTTTGCCCACTTTTTTTGAAAAGTGACCAGACACTTTGGCCAGCAAAAACCCAGTATTTATGCGGGTTTGAGGGTTGTTTGCCCACTTTCCCACTTTTTTTCTCAAACTATTATGATAAAAATTTTTAATAATATTATAAATAGGGCAAGAAAAAGTGGGCATTTGACCAGAGACCAGGAAAGGAGGATCTTATGAAACAAAAAATCATGTTTTCGGATATCTACAAAGATTTTAAGATTCGGTTGCCGAATTTATCAAAAAGAGCGACATATTGGAAACCGAGAGGATATCTTTCCATTACAGTATATTTTGAGGATGGCTCCCAAATGGCTTATGACTATCTGTACAAGAAAGCATCTTTCATTGTGATGCCAGAAACAGCCTTAGCATAAAATTGTGCGTTTGTCAATAGGATATTTAAAAACCTGTTTATTTTTTGGGCTCTCTATGCTATACTGTAACTGCGACACAATTTCAAAAAGTTCTGTTTAAGGAGAATTTCATCTTGGCAAAAGGTGTATTCTCTCTTTACTCATGCCTTAAACGGAACGAGATTGTGTCGCAACAATGAGAGATTCACTTTTTCGGTGCGTCTCTACATATATTGATTGGGGCGCACTTTTTTATTTGCGTAATCGGGAGGTATTAGATGTGAGTAAAGCTGAGATGATTCCATTTGGTGGTTTTGAAATTGAGATAGCTGAGGATAATATCAATTTTTCAAATAGAAAGGATTTAGTGAAATTAGGTCTGACCTCAAGTCAGAAAATGCATACCAGTGCCTTATGGAATACCATACCGTCTCTGGCTGTCGTTGGGACTCAAAATGCCTGCGTCATACATCTTCCGGATGGAGTTACAACTTCTGACCTGATGAAGTACAAGAGTGGTGGTTTAGGAAATACATATTATGGAGCTGATGGCAAAATTGCAGGACAGGGAACGTTGGAACTGCTCGGGAAGCAACAAGTCGTATTAGGAGCATTCACAGCGATGTCGATTGCGTCCGGGCAATATTTTCTTGCTGAAATAAACACAAATTTAACAGCTATTAATCAGAAAGCAGATAAAATCCTTGAATTTCTATATGGGGATAAAAAAGCGGAATTGATGGCCGAGGTAAGCTTTGTAAATTTTGCCTATCAAAACTACAGTTCGATCATGGATTGTGACCATCAAAGAACAGCAACTCTAATCAGTCTTCAAGCGGCAAGGAAAGTTGCGATGAAAGATATTGAATTTTATATGTCTGATTTAGATTCGCTTGTAAAGGCTAAAGATGTTCCCGACTTGGATTCCATTATTAACAAAGCGTTCCAAATCAAAGATTGCTTACAATTAGCCATACAGCTATATTGCATGAGTAATATACTTGAAATTTCCTATTCTCAAAATAGGAATTCAGAATATCTTGGATATATCGAGAAAGATATTTTGCTGTATATTGATAAATACGAGAAACGGATGCTGTCTAATTTTTCAGCAATTCAAATGTATATCAAGACTTATAAGGGAAACCTTTTAAAGAAAATTGATAAATCTGTTTATGAGAAGCGGGTCGAAGAATTTGTTGATTTGTTAGGGAGCGGCGAAGAATTTATTAAACGTAAACCATTACAATCAGTTTTAAAGTCATTTCAAAATGATGCAGTATTTGTTTTGGACAGGGAAGGAAATGCTTATCTTAAAGTGGTGTAGTAATGTATTGAATTGAAAGGAGATTAAATATTATGAGTAGAGGTGGTGGAAAGAAACGAAGCACATTGGGGTTAATTCTGGATGTGATATTGGTTTTTGCAACAGGGGGTCTTTGGCTCATTTGGATATTGGTAAGATATCTTAGAAACAACAGCTAAATAATAAAAAAAAAACAAAATAAAGAAAATTTTTGAGAGTCGTGTAACAGCGGCTCTTTTCTTTTGCTATTTTTTAGTTCGCAAAAAAAACATGCCCTTTTATGAGGAGAGAGATTAAAATAGGCATTTTTAATGCTTGTTCTTTCTCTTTTGTATTTATCAAAATGAAAGGAGGTCCTGTCATGCGGGAGAGCAAATTTCAAGCACAACTGATTCAGGAACTTAAAAAAATGTTTCCTGGATGCATCGTAACAAAACTTGACCCGGATCACATTCAGGGTATTCCCGATTTGCTTATCCTCTACAAAGACAAATGGGCTTCTCTGGAATGTAAGCAAAGTGCGAACTCTAAGAAACAGGCAAATCAACCATATTATGTTGAGAAGATGAACGAGATGTCTTTCTCAAGATTCATCTATCCTGAAAATAAGGAGGAAGTGCTATATGAACTTCAACAATCATTCAGTTCTTGAAGGGCAACATGCTTTTCTTGGAGCAAGCAAGTATCATTGGATTAACTATGATGAAAATAAAGTAGCCGAGTCCTATGTGAAATTCCTGGCAACTCAAAAAGGAACCGTGCTTCATGAGTTTGCGGCTCAGTGCATCAAGCTTGGACAGAAACTTCCGAAGTCGCAGAAAACTTTGAATATGTATGTGAATGATGCCATTGGTTATAAAATGACACCTGAGCAGATTTTATATTATTCGGAGAATTGCTTCGGAACGGCGGACAGTATTTCATTCAGAAACGGACTGTTGAGAATCCATGATTTAAAGACAGGGGTTATTAAAGCCCACATTGAGCAGCTTATGATCTATGCTGCTCTTTTTTGTTTGGAATATAAAGTAAAACCGGCGGATATTGATATTGAATTGCGCCTGTATCAGAACAATGAAATCGAAATTCACGAGCCGGAAACAGATGAAATTGTGCCGATCATGGATAAGATTGTCACATTTGACAAAGTAATCAAAAAAGTAAAAGAACAGGAGGGGTAAGCCATGAATCATGTTGCGGAAGAAATGAAAGATATTCTAATGCACTATGGAACACCACGACATTCTGGACGTTACCCTTGGGGAAGTGGGAAAAATCCGTATCAGAGAAATGGTGATTTTTTAAGCCGTGTTGATGAACTGAAAGGACAGGGACTCAGCGATACGGAAATTGCCAAAGCTATGGGGTTGACCACAACCCAGTTCCGGACACAGCGGTCCTTAGCCAAAGATGAAAGAAGAGCGTTAGAGGTTGAAAGAGCAAAGGCTCTCCAATCAGACGGCTATAATCCGAGCGAGATTGCGAGAATGATGGGATATAATAGCGAATCCTCTATTCGTTCTATTTTGAACTCGGATTCAGAAGCCCGTATGAATCAGGCTAGAGTAACTGCTGAAAATTTGAAACGGCAAGTTGATGAACATGGCATGATCGCCATTAGCGCTGGAACAGAGCGATACTTAGGAGTCTCAAGAGAAAAACTCGAAGAGGCTCTTTATATTTTGGAACTTGAAGGATACAACCATTTCGGCGGCGGCGTTCCTCAGGTAACAAACAAAGGACAGCAGACTAATATCAGGGTTCTTTGTCCTCCAGATACACCCTATAAGGAGATTATCAGAACCTATACCGATAAAAACGGTGAAGTTCATGAAAAAATTACAAAAGTATCAAGTGCTATCTATGACTTTGATAAGATTCATCCTTTGGAAGAAGTCTGCGATAGCATTTCTTATGACGGTGGCGATAGTTTTCAGAAAGGTTTTCATTACCCGGCAAGTATGAGTTCTAAAAGAATTCAGGTTGTCTATGCTGAAGATGGCGGAACAAAGAAAGATGGAGTTATTGAAATCCGTAGAGGTGTAGATGATTTATCACTCGGCGATGCCCATTATGCACAGGTAAGAATTCTTGTTGATGGAACGCACTATTTAAAAGGCATGGCGATGTATGCTGACGACCTGCCTGATGGTGTTGATGTCCGCTTTAACACGAATAAAAAAGAAGGAACCCCAGTTTGTGGTCCAAAAGATAACACTGTTTTGAAAACAATTAAAAAAGATCCAAGTAATCCGTTTGGTTCATTAATTAAAGAACATGGAGGACAGAGTTTTTATGACGATCCAAATGGTACGTTTACAGATCCTAAGACGGGTAAGAAACAGTCTTTATCTCTGATTAACAAACGTGCGGAAGAAGGTGACTGGGGAGATTGGGACGATAAGCTTCCGTCTCAGTTTCTTTCTAAGCAAAGTTTAAAGCTCATAAAGAATCAGTTGAATTTGACAATGGCTGATGCTCAGGCAGAATATGATGAGATTTGTTCATTGACAAACCCAACGGTAAAGAAAGTTTTATTGCAGTCCTTTGCGGATGATTGCGATGCGGCAGCAGTACATCTTAAAGCAGCGTCTCTTCCGAGACAGAAATACAAGGTAATTCTTCCAATCACTTCGATGAAAGATGATGAGGTGTATGCACCTGGTTATGAGAACGGTGAGAAAGTAGCTCTTATAAGATTCCCTCATGGTGGAACTTTTGAAATTCCTGTTCTTACCGTAAATAACAAGCAGGCGGAAGCAAAGAGTAAACTCGGTCTTGCTAAAGATGCTGTTGGTATCAACAGTAAAGTTGCCGAGAGACTTTCTGGAGCAGATTTTGATGGCGATACCGTAATGATTGTTCCGACTGGTAAAGGTGTAAAGATTACCTCCACTCCTCCGCTAAAGGGATTAGAGGGATTTGATGGTAAGCTGGAGTACGGACACGATTCTACGAAAACCGACCCCGATGGAACTGTTCATTATTATCGTAATGGTAGAGAATTCAAACCTATGAAGAATACTCAGACTGAAATGGGTATTATTTCTAATTTGATTACGGATATGACGTTAAGAGGCGCTAAAGAAGAAGAGCTTGCCAAAGCTGTTCGCCACAGTATGGTCGTAATCGATGCGGAAAAACATGGGCTGGATTACAAACAGAGCGAAAAGGATAATGACATAGCTTATTTGAAGAAGACATATCAGGGAACAACCGATGCAAACGGTCATTACCATGAAGGAGCTGCAACCTTGATTTCGAGATCGAAGTCTCAACAGGAAGTTCTTAAACGTAAGGGTAGCCCGAAAGTCAATCAAAAAGGTAAGGACTGGTACGATCCAAGCAAACCAGAAGGAGCTTTGATCTGGAATTCTGTAACGGAAGAGTACACTGATAAGAATGGTAAGGTTAAGGTAAGAACACAGAAGAGTACAAAGATGGCAGAGGTTGATGATGCCCGTCTCCTAATTTCTGATGCAGATACCCCCCAGGAAAGAGCGTATGCAGAGTATGCCAACAAAAGGAAGGAGCTTGCCAACAAAGCCCGTCTTGAGATTATTAATACTGGCAAGATAGCCTACTCTGCTTCAGCCAAAGCTACCTATAAGGAAGAAGTGGATGGTATGCTTGCGGATCTGAACATAGCCCTACGAAATGCGCCAAAGGAGACACAGGCTCAGCTTATTGCAAACTCTAAGGTGAATGCTATGAAAAAAGCGAACCCTGATATGACAACCAAAGAAATAAAGAAGGCTAGTCAGCAGGCGCTTACAGAAGCCCGTATCCAGATGGGTGCAGAAAGAATCAAGATACCCCTTGATGAGAAGAGATGGGAGGCTATTCAGGCAGGAGCTATCAGTGAAAGCCAGCTTATCAAGATTCTTAACAATGCCGACATCGATGAGGTTCGTCAATATGCAACACCTCGTACTACATCAACTCTTAGTCCCGCTAAGGTTAGCAAGATTGAAGCAATGCAGGCGTCTGGTAACTATAGTATTGCAGAGATAGCCCAAGCTGTTGGTGTATCATCCTCTACAGTATCCAAGTATTTGAAATGAAAGGAGTGAATAAGGACTCATGAGTAGAGTTAGATTGACAACAGTTGACAACCCTTACGATCCATTTGAGCAGTTCATTCCTTGGTTTCTGTTCGATGAGGAAAAGGGTTATCATTCAACGTCATATCTTGGAAGAATTGCCCGGACTTCTGATGAACTCTCTGATGAAGAGAATAATCGTGAAGAAGAAAGAGCGATTGATGAAATAATAAAGTATGACTTCCGGAACATCTATCGAAAGGTTAGAGAAAAAGCTTCGACTGTTTGACAGTCACAGCATCATTGATTGCTTGGCTTTAATCAATCTATCGGTTGGTAACAAATGATTTACGCTGAAGCTTTCTCTTGCTTTGTTTCATTTGCTTTGCTGGAAAGAACAATGTTTGATTTGTCTCTTTTACCTTTCAGTATTAGTAAAGATTGAGTTTGGCAGTCAGTTTAATAGCTTAACAAAGCTTGAATTGCTGTTAAAAGCAAAACAAAAGAAAGTTTCTTGCTGATAGAAATATTTTTCTGACAAAAAAGTAATAAAAATAGCTATAAACAAAAATTTTTGAGACTGCCACGTCGCCTTATCATTTTTAAAAGGCATAGGGGGAGGGTCGCCAAAACAGCACCCCCTCTCTCATCGCGGCGGTCTTTGAAAATTCTCCGGGGGTATATTTGGGGATTGCTCTCTGTCTTTGTGTGGCTCTTGAAGGAGCTTCCAGGGCTATGTCTCCCCCTGCGGCTGTGGATATTCTTTCCTTTCGGTTTTCTCCTTTCGGATTGAATAAGAACTGGTCTTGGGAGTTCCTTCAAAAGCCACACAATAGGTTGCTAAAACAACCATAAAACTTCCGGAGAGCAAAAAGAAACTATATAACTTCTGAACGAGAGGAGGCAGCAAGGATGAGTAAAGTCAAGGCTGTAAGTTCTTCTGATTCTTCGAGAAGAATGCGACCGGCTTTATCACCGGAGGCCCGGGAGAACCAAATGATATCTTTGGCTATTGATCTTGCTGAGAAACAGTTGATGGAAGGTACTGCTTCTTCTCAGGTCATAACGCATTATTTAAAGCTGGGGTCAACAAAGGAACGGATTGAAAAAGAAATTCTCGAAAAGCAGAAGGACTTGATAGAAGCGAAAACACAATCGTTACAGTCTGCAAAGAGGATTGAAGAAATGTATGGTGAAGCAATGAAGGCATTTCGGAGCTACAGCGGGCAGGGAGACTTTGAGCCTGATGATTAAAACATATTCAGAGCTTATCAGAATCCCAACTTTTGAGGAGCGTTATCAATATCTCCGGCTTTTGGGAACTGTCGGGGAAGATACGTTCGGTTTTAAAAGATGGCTCAATCAGGAATTTTACCATTCAAGAGAATGGCAAAGATTTCGGAATGAGATTATCATTCGTGACAATGGATGCGACTTGGGGGTTGACGGATTTCAAATCTTTGGTTCCATCATTATCCACCACATCAATCCAATAACTTATGAGGACATTGTCAACAACAATCCATGCGTATTCGACCCGAATAATGTCATTTGTACAAAGCACACCACTCATAATGCCATTCACTATGGCGATGAAAATCTTTTAAGCAGACCCCCAGTAGAAAGAACAAAAAATGATACATGCCCTTGGAGGCATTAAAAAAGG
>ERZ777011.2859-NODE-2859-length-12393-cov-2.969444_pt1 | contig 12393 bp, 10 predicted proteins | sample MGYA00374964_ERZ777011 | MGnify/ENA primary metagenome ERZ777011 (study PRJEB29310, sample SAMD00008975) | mouse gut metagenome | study: EMG produced TPA metagenomics assembly of the Metagenome analysis of fecal microbiota from mouse which was promoted...
CCCGGGTGCGCTGCCTGCGCTTCCGCCTCCCGCCGCTCCTCCCTTTACCCCAAAACAGGGGCCCAAAGAAGGTTCCCGAAGGGCAATCACGGCCTTTTTCCCGAGTTTGCCGAGAGCCTGACCAAGCCCCACACTGGTGGTGGTCTTTCCTTCCCCTGCCGGGGTGGGGTTGATTGCCGTAACCAGAATCAGCTTTCCATCGGGATTGGCGGAAATTTTTTCCAGATACTCATCCGATATTTTCGCCTTGTATTTTCCAAACAACTCCAATTCATCTTCCCCTATGCCAAGGGACTTTGCCACTTCCACAATCGGCTTAAGCCTTGCTTCCTGTGCAATTTGAATATCTGTCTTCATCCTGCTTTACCTCCTTTTCCGCCTGTAACCGTGACCGTTATCCTCCTGTTAAACCGTTTTCTTTTGCCTGCGAATTTGAGCGTCTTAGAGCGCCTTAGAGCGATTCTTCTATGAACTGTTCAAACTGTTCCTCGCTCATAAGCACCTTGCGCGGCTTGGTTCCTTCTTCTTCTCCAACCACCCCGGCCTCACAGAGCTGATCCATAATTCTGGCGGCCCTGTTAAACCCAATCTTAAACATACGCTGCAGCATTCCGATAGAAGCCTTATCCTTTTCAATGATAAATTTGGCGGCTTCCACAAAGTATGAATCCCGCTCCGAGCCTTCGCCCGCCCCGGATGCGCCTGCACCGGCATTTCCAAAAGTGGAAATTTTTTCCTGTACATCCGTATCATAATTTCCAAGCATCTGATTTTTCAAAAACTCAACAACATCCGACACTTCCTTGTCAGATACAAAGGCGCCCTGTACTCTGGCCGGTTTGCTGTACCCTTGGGGATAAAAAAGCATATCCCCTTTCCCTAACAGCTTTTCCGCCCCGTTCATATCTAATATGGTACGGGAATCCGTGCCGCTTGAAACGCTAAAAGCCACACGGCTGGGCATATTGGCCTTAATCAGCCCCGTGATGACGTCCACGGAGGGTCTTTGGGTTGCAATGATTAAGTGAAGTCCCGCCGCTCTTGCAAGCTGGGCTAAGCGGCAGATAGATTCCTCCACTTCCCCGGGGCATACCATCATAAGGTCTGCCAGCTCATCCACGATAATCACAATCTGAGGCAGCACTTTTAAGTCTCCCGCTTCCCCATTCGCCTGCATGGATTCCACCTTTTTATTATAGCCTTTTAAATCCCTTACGTTAAAATCCGCAAACTTCTGGTATCTGTCGTTCATTTCCGCCACACTCCACTGCAGAGCGGAGGAGGCCTTTTTCGGATCCGTCACCACCGGAATCAGCAGATGGGGGATGCCGTTGTAAACGCTAAGCTCCACCACCTTAGGGTCCACCATAATCAGCTTCACCTCATCCGGACGGGCCTTATATAAAATGCTCATAATCAACGTGTTGATACAAACCGATTTACCGGAACCGGTAGAGCCCGCTATGAGCATGTGGGGCATCTTTGCAATATCCGCCACCACAACCTTGCCGCCGATATCCTTCCCCACCGCAAAAGCAAGTTTGGAGGGAAAACCCTGAAACTCCTTGCTCTCCAGCAAATCCCGCAAGGCCACCATCATATTTTCCTTGTTGGGCACCTCAATTCCCACAGCCGCCTTTCCCGGAATAGGCGCCTCAATGCGAATATCCGTAGCCGCCAGATTCAATTTGATATCGTCGGAAAGACCGACAATCTTGCTGACCTTCACTCCCTGTTCCGGCTGTAATTCAAATCTGGTAACCGACGGCCCCTGACTGATATCCGTGATTGTAACACGTACGCCAAAGGTCTGCAAGGTTTGCTGAAGCCGAAGTGCGGTTTCCTTTAATTCTTTTGCGGAATCTCCACCTTTTCCTTTGCCCTTTACCAGCTTACTAAGAGGCGGAAATATGTATTTTTTAGGGACAATCTCTTTTTGAGGCGTCTTAACCTTAGCGCTTTCCCCCTGCCTTTCGTCTCCTTTGCCGTCAAGGCTTGCGTAAGCGGACGGCCTTGCGGCGCTGACTTTTTCCGTCGCAATGCTCTCCTTTTTTTCTTCCCCGCCGTCAACTGCATTTTGCACCGGCCCGGCGTATTGCTCCGGTACGTCCGCATCCTCCCTATAAACAGAATCTTCCTGTGATGCAAACAACTCCGTTATCTCCGCAAGCTCGTCATTTCCCTCCTCGTAATCCTCAGAATAAATGCTGTTAATCCGGATTTTATCAAGATCAAAGACAGTCTGGTTTTCCCGTGCATAATCCTCTCTCTGTTCTTCCAATTGCCCTTCGGCATCTTCCATCTGCTCCTCAAAATCGGTCAGATTTATCTCATGGATGTCGTCCCTTTCCTTTGTCCGTTCTTCTTTTGCGGTAAGAGATGTATCCAGCATCACGCCGCTGACCTTTTTATCCATACGCAGGATCTTTTCATTTTCACGTTCCTCAGCCCGGATCCGTTTTTCTTCTTCCCTGCGTTTTTTCTCCTCCTCCTGCTGCGCTCTGCGCTCTTTCGCACGCTCTCTGCGGTAAGCCGCATCCTCCGCCGAACGCTCGTAAACCTTCCTGCCGCCGGATTTCACCCCTGAGACAAAGGATTTGTCCGTCAAAACCACGATAGATATGATGGCTCCCACCACCAAAATGAGGATTGTCCCCGCCATCCCCAGAAAATGATAACTGAAATAAGCAAGGGAACCGGCCAAAACGCCGCCTCCGCTGTGAGCCTGCCCGCATCTTTTATAAATCTCTCCTATCCGGTACTCCTCGGCCGCCTCCGGCGCGCCTGTAAAAAGCTCAAACATCATTCCCAGCAATAAAAGAATCACAACGCCCGCCACCAGCTTACGGACCGCTATGGAACTGCCGCTGTTTACCATGCCGAACGCAATCATCAAAAAGAGTATCAGGGGCATCACATAGGCTGTCAATCCGAAAATCCCAAATTGAACGTCGCTGACTGTGTTCCCCATCACCCCAACTATTCCAAAATTGCATAAAAATAAAAATACGGCCGCCGCAAATAGTACAATTAAAAATATTTCATTTCGAAGCGCCACGTCCATGGGCTCCGGCTGTCTGCTGTTTTTTGTATTTGTTCCCCTTCCTTTTGAGGACCTGCTTTTTGCGCTCTTTCTCCCACTGCCTGCGCTGCTTTTCCGTGTCTGTGCCATACTAACCTCCATGTTGCCGCTTTACGGCAACTTAAATCCGGATGAAGAATACCGTTTTAGCCCTCAAATTTGGGCCAGGGCACAAATCTGTACTGCCAACGCCCTCATCCGGAGCATTATCCTGTAACGATAAGGCCGCCGCCCAGTCTGTCACAGGGACTTTTTTACAAAAATCTTATATAGTATAGCATTTTCCTGAAACCTTGTCATCCACAAACATTTTTTCGTAAAATAAAATTCATTTTAAAATTCATTTTGTTGGAACGTTATTTGTTTTTCTTAGTCTTCCCAATAAGAGTGTGCAGCTTCTCCATGGCTTCCTTGATCCCGCCGGTTGCATTGATAATCCCTTCCGAAACCGCTTCCTCGCCCACCAGAATCGTTCCCACATCCTTGGTGAGGACGCCTGTTTCCATCATCAGTTCTTCCAGCCTGCCTTTTGTAATCCGGCAGTGATTGCATACAAACCCGGTTATCCTGTTTTGAATCTGCCTGAAATAATCAAAGGTCTGTGGCACTCCAATCACCATCCCGTTCATTCTCACCGGGTGAATCACCATGGTTCCCGTAGGGACAATATAAGAATAATCCGTACTGACGGCAATGGGCACTCCAATGGAATGGCTTCCCCCTAACACGAGGGAAACCGTGGGCTTGCTCAAAGACGCTATCATTTCCGCAATGGCCAGCCCTGCCTCCACATCCCCTCCCATGGTATTTAACAAAATCAGGACCCCGTCTATGTCCTTGCTGTCCTCGATAGCCGCCAGTTCCGGAAGGATATGCTCATATTTTGTAGTCTTTGAATTGTTGCTTAAATTGTCGTGGCCTTCCACCTCGCCGATCACGGAAATCAAATGAATGTTATGGGATTTTCCATTTTTATTGAGAGTAGCCTGCCCGGTCTCCTCAATCCGCTCGTCCCTGTGCTTTTCTTCGTCTATCTTTTTTCCCGCCATATGCAAAAACTCCTTATAAAAAATTATTGTAATAATGTAACAAACGCTGAAACGCTTCGCGAGCCAGCTTATCGTAATAAACGCCGACACGCTTCGCGAGTCGTCTTATTGTAATAAAAAGAAGGACTGCCAAACAGTCCCTCTTAGTATGTTACTTCTGGAATTTTTTATTCAATAATCAAAATCGTCTCTGTCTTCCACCTGATGATCGAAATCATCCCTTGGGCTTTGAAAATCAAATCCCATGGTCTTTTTCACATGCTTGGGCGGAAGCGGCAGGGGATTGTCAAAAAGTTTCACTTTCCTGCCGTCCTGCGTCATCACATAGCCTTCTTCCTTATCCGCCTCCATCTGCATCTGTTCCTGTCCTTCCTCCTGATTTTCTTCGATTCTTTCCGGCGCTTTCCCGTCATTACTTTTCTTACGGCAAACTACGCCTAAAATCACAAGAAGCGCTGAAAAATGCAGCATACCATAATTTTCAGGCGATACCACAAAAATCGTCCGAAAAACCCATGGAAAAATCATCAAAACGCCGCTTGTCAAAAATCCGGCCTTTCTTCCAAGCAGCATACCGATTCCGACAAACAACAAAGTAAGCCACAAAATTTGAAGGGTCAGCTGATAAACCCCCACTGTTTTTATCTGGTTTCCCATAAGCCGGTATAACCAGGAAAGGGTCCATACATAAGCGTCCGAAAGGCCGGCCCAGGGCCCGCAGCCATTTTCCCAGGCCCTTTGCACCCCCTGTTCATAATACCCGTATGTATCCGCCACCGCTTTGCCCGCGTTCATAAAGTATAATATTCTACTGCCCGCAATAACACAGACCCAGACCAAATCAGGCAGCCATTTTTTCACCTTATTCATCCCAGTTATGATATACCGCCTGCACGTCATCATCCTCGTCCAACAAATCCAAAATCTTCTGCAGGCTCTTTACCGCCCCTTCATCCGTAAGTTCCACATAATTTTGAGGAATCATGGTAACTTCCGCGGAAGCAAGCGGAATACCTCCGTCCTGAAGGGCCTTTAACACCACATCAAAATCATCGGGATTCGTGAGCACTTCAAAGCTGTCCTCCTCCTCGGAAAAATCCTCGGCCCCGGCGTCTAAAACCGTCATCATAAGCTCGTCCGGATCTCCTTCGTATTCTTCCTTGTCGATGATCATCTGTCCTTTTTTATCAAACATAAAAGACACGCACCCCGGCGTCCCTACATTTCCGTTTCCTTTTGTGAAGGCGTTCCTCACATTGGCCGCCGTTCTGTTCTGATTGTCCGTAAGCGCGTCCACAATAATCGCGATACCGTTCGGCCCATAGCCCTCGTAGGTGACATATTTGTAGTTTACGTTTCCTGCATCCCCGGCCGCCTTTTTGATTCCTCTCTCAATCGTGTCATTGGGCATATTGTTGGATTTCGCCTTTGCGATTACCTGCGCCAACTTGGAATTGTTCGCCGGATCCGGGCCGCCCTCTTTCACCGCCACCGCAATCTCCCTGCCAAGAATCGTAAAAATTTTTCCTTTGGCAGCGTCGTTCTTTTCTTTCTTGTGTTTGATATTTGCAAATTTTGAATGTCCTGACATTTCTCCCTCATTTCTGCGTGGCTTTCACTTTTGTCAGATTCACGGACGCCACACTGCCGCAAACCTGCCGCTTAAACTTTCATTTTCAGGCTTTTTCTTCCTGTTTATTTTCCGTTTCTTCTTCCGCAGGCCAAGGCGCTTTTTCTTCCGCCAGCTTTGTCACAAGGACGCTTTGAATCATCCTGTTTTTTACCTGCAGAATCTTGAAACAGTAGCCGTCCATATCGATGGAAAATTCTTCGTCTTCCTCCGGAATTTTATCCATTTTGGATATCAAAAATCCGTTTAAGGTTTCAAACGCATCCTCCTTAAAGGAAATGCCAAAGCGTTCTTCCAGCTCTTCAAGAGGAGTGATTCCTTCTATAATATACTCGTCCGCATTCCCTGTTTCCTCAATGTGTTCTTCCTCCTCGTCGTACTCATCCAGGATATTGCCAACGATTTCCTCCAAAATGTCCTCCATGGCCACAAGCCCCGAGGTCTGTCCATACTCGTCCACCACGATCACCATCTGGGTTTTCGTGTGCTGCATGTTTTGGAACAATACGTCAATATTCTTGGTTTCCGGAACAAATACGGCGTCCCGTACCAGACCTTCTATGTCTCCCACAGGCGCAGACATGTTCGCCGCCTCTCTGTGGAACCGCATGGCGTCGCGCAAATGTAAAATTCCCGTCACATGGTCTATGTTTTCCTCATACACCGGAAAACGGCTCTTGCTTTCACTGAGCATATAGTCCAGGGCGTCGCCCAGAGTCATATTCCGGTCAATGGCAAGAATATTGGTTCTGTGGGTCATAATATCTTTGGCTTCCTTATCACCCAGCTCAAAAATATTGGAGATCATCTCCGCTTCCGTGGCAAGGAGCACTCCCTGCTCGTGTCCCTCATTGACCATGGATAAAATTTCTTCCTCCGTCACGTCCACGGTATTTTCTTCATAACGTATACCAAAAATACGCAAAATCCCTTTGGCCGTCACGGATATGAGCTTCGTCACCGGACTGACAATCTTTGTAATATAATAGATGGGATTGATACAGGCATAAGCCCACTTAGATGCATACTTCGCTCCCAGCCTTTTGGGAATCATCACCCCAAAGGTTAACAATATGTACAGCAGCGCCGCGCCCGAAAGAGTAAGCGCTGCAACGGACAAAAATCCGGGGGACAAAAATCTGTCCACGGGCATACCTTTTTCAATCAGATTCGAGGCCACCCTGCTGAAAACCCGCAGGAAAAACCCTCCCATCACCAGATTTATCAAGGTCACCACCAGCTGAACCGTGCCGATGTACTGCTCGGGATTTACCGCAATTCCATACAGCCGCTTCGCCTTCTTGTTTTTCGTGTCCTTAAATTCTTCGGAAAGCTCCTTTACGTTCAGCTCCTTGGCCGCCGCGCCAAATCCGTAAAAAAGCATATCAATCAGCAGTAACGCAAAAAAAATAATATAACTGGCCGTAGGCCCGCCATCATCCATTTCCCCATCTCCTTTTTACAAGTGCAGATTACATAAAATTTCATCCTAAACTATACCATCTCTCGCCCTCACCGTCAAGAGCGGGATGCTGCTATGTAACCAGTTCCAGGCTTATCATAAGCCCGCGGTTTACCTGCCTCATAATATCTTCATCCAGATGGCACACCTTATCCTTCAACCTCTTTTTATCGATGGTCCTTAACTGTTCCAGCAAAATCACCGAATCTTTCACCATATCATATCTTCCCGCGCTCAGCTCAATATGGGTCGGCAGCTTTGCTTTATTTAATTTGGAAGTGATAGCCGCGCAGATAACCGTTGGGCTATGTCTGTTTCCCACGTCGTTTTGTATAATCAGTACCGGCCTTATTCCTCCCTGTTCCGAGCCCACCACCGGGCGTAAATCCGCATAATAAATATCCCCTCGTCTCACCTTTTCACACACCCTTCTTACCAATAGGATATTTTTTTGTTAACATAAGGATGGCTGGCAAAGCCAGGCATCCATTGTTTGTTTCCATCAAATAGTATAACCGTATTGTCAGAAGGTATTCAAACGGTGGCTAAAAATACTGACAACCGTCGCTGATACTGCAGACTTTTCCTTCTTTTATATAAATTCTCGGCACGCGCTTTCCCAAATCGCAGGCAAATTCATAGTTGAATCTGCCGGACATATCTCCTAAAAGCTCCATGGTTATCTGCTCCCCGCCATCCCTGCCGATGAGCGTCACCTGCTCTCCCTCGCGGGCTTCTAAAATTTCCGTCACGTCAATCATGAACTGATCCATGCATACCCTTCCCAAAATGGGCGCCTTTTTTCCACACACTAAAACAAACCCCTTTCCGGAAAGGCTTCTTGGGTATCCATCCCCATAGCCCACCGGTACGGTTGCAACCCGCATCCTTTTTGGAGCCACAAAGGTTCCCCCATAGCTTACGGGCGTACCTGCCTCGATTTCCTTTACGTACACAATGGTGCTGTAAAGAGAGAGTGCGGGCGTAAGGTCCATGGTTTCCCGGCTCATCTCCTGTGAGGGCCATAGTCCGTAAAGGGCGATACCGGCCCTTACCAAATCAAAACCGGCCTCCGGCAGCTCTAAAATCCCGGCGCTGTTCGCGCAGTGCCTTATCGGTATTCTATGGCCTGTTTCTTTCTCTATACGCCTCAGGAAATCATCAAAAAGGGCAATCTGCTTTTTCGCCGACGACTTATCCTCTTCGTCCGCCCTTGCCATATGGGTAAAAATACCCTCCACCGAAATCCCATCTGTCTCCAGCGCTTTCCTGACAAAATCAAGTCCCTCTCCGTCCGCGCCCACTCCAATGCGGCTCATACCCGTATCCACTTTAATATGTACCATGGCTTTTTGAAAAACGCCTTTCCCTGCCAGCTCCCCGCCGATTTGGGAAAGCTGCAAAAGGGTATCATTGCGGAACACGGTAAACCGGATTTCCTCCCGTATCATCCTCTCATAACTGTGGGGAAAGGTATAGCCCAGCACCAAAATGGGCTTTTTGATCTTTGCATCGCGAAGCGCAAACGCCTCCTCGGCCGTGGCGACCCCAAAGCCCCATATTTCCGGCAAAGGCTCTAACTCTCCGGCAATGGGCGCAGCCCCGTGGCCATAGCCGTCCGCTTTTATAACCGCCATCATTCCGGTTCCCGGCACAAGCTTTGCTTTCATATTCTCCACATTTTTCCGAATCGCATCCAAATCAATTTTTGCGTAAATTCTCCGAAATCTGTCTGTCATTTTCATCCCCCATTCCTGCCGGCAGCCCTCAACTTTGGGCCGGGGCACAAATTCGTTAGCCTGCAAAAAACCCCTTCCCGCCTTAGAATTTTTCTTTACCCTGCTCAAACGCCGTCACAAAGGAAAGCTCCTCCACAAGATCCGACGCGGTCATGCCGTAATGTCCTTTTTTTGCGGACGCTTTTTCCCCTGCAAGTCCATGCAGGTACGCCCCGAGGCAGGTGCCCGAAAAGCAGTCCATCCCCTGAGCAAGAAGCCCTCCGATAATGCCTGCAAGCACATCCCCGCTGCCTGCCGTGGCCATACCGTCGTTTCCCGAGGTATTGAGATAAACCTCATCCCTGTCATTTTCCGCCACTAAGGTCGCGGCGTCCTTTGCCGCCACCACACAATGCAGCCGGTTTGCAAGCTCAAAAATAAGCTGCTCCCTGTTACGCTCATAGTCCTCTTTATCCGTCTTCAAAAGGCGCATAAGCTCTCCCGGATGGGGCGTAATCACCAGCCCCCTCTCCTCCCGCTCTTTCGCCAGATGAAAAAACCCCTGATGGGCGGCAATCAGGTTCAGCCCGTCGGCGTCTATCACCATGGGATGCCTCTTATCCTCTAACAAGTATCCCATCAGCTCTTTGGCGGTATTGTCTGTTCCAAGTCCCGGCCCCGCAACCACCACATCCGCCCAGTCAAGGGCGTCTTTCACCTTCTCCCTGTCGGGCGCCTCTTCAAAGGTGTACAACATTGCCTCCGGAAAAGCCTCCTGCAAAATGATACGGTTGCAAGCCGGGGTTATGATTTTCACCATGCCCGCCCCCGCCCTCAAAATGCTTTTTCCGCATAAAATACTGGCGCCGCACATGTCATAACTGCCTGCCACAAGCAGCGCTTTCCCAAATGTGCCCTTGTTTCCCCATGGACTTCGCATGGGTAAAAGTCCCGGCAAATCTTCTTTCTCATAGCCAAAAGCGCCCGGTCTTCCCTTTTCAAAAGATTTATCCGTGATGCCAATATCCTTTACTTTTAGTTTCCCTGTATATTCCCTGCCGGGGTACAGAAAATGGCCCCTTTTCGCATAGCCAAAGGTCACCGTAAGATGCGCCTTAACCGCCTCTCCCAAAATCCTACCCGTATCCGCGCAGACGCCGGAAGGAATATCCAACGATACGACAAAGGCTCCCTTTTTTCCAAGCGCATTGATTTCCCTTATCAGCGAAAGATACTCTCCCTCCACGTTTCTCGATAAGCCTATTCCAAAAAGCGCATCCACTACCATATCATATTCCGACGATTCTAATTTGCTCTGTATGGAAAACCCTAAATTCTTTAAAATGGAAAACTGACGCTTTGTTTCCTCCGTCATTTTGTCCGAATTCCCCGCCATATAAAAGGTTACCGACGCTCCTTCCTTTGCAAGAAGCCTTCCGGCCGCCAGGCCGTCGCCCCCATTGTTTCCCATTCCTGCCGCCACCAGCACCCTCTGCGGCATACGCCCCTGTTCCCTTAAGCTCTCCACCACGGCAAGGGCCGCTCTCTCCATCAATACCATAGAAGGGATACCAATCCTTTCACTGGTATCCCTGTCATACAATTTCATTTCATATGCTTTTAAAATATATCTCATTTTTATACCCCCGCATACCGCAAGCGCAGCTTGCGGTACTGCCACCGATAAAGAGTTTGGAAGTTTACCTCCAAACTTATACCCTTTGCATATCGCAAGCTTTGCTTGCGATACTGCCACCGATAAAGAGTTTGGAAGTTTACTTCCAAACTTATACCCTTTGCATATCGCAAGCTTTGCTTGCGATACTGCCACCAATAAAAAGTTTGGAAGGTTACTTCCAAACTTATTTTCCCGACTCATTATTGTAATATTTCATGTCAAAGATATCAATCACTTCCGCTCCAAAAATATCATGCATGTAGGAGTAAAGCTCGTGGTTCGTATCCTCCATTTCCTCTTTACGGATTACCTTTTCTTTCAGTTCTTCCCTGACTTGCCTGATCCATTCCGATAGCTCCGCAATCTCCCGCTCGTTTTCTTTCAGCCTGTCGTAGCAAATCTGCATGGTAAGCAGCATCAATTCTCTATTGGCCTTATCAATTTCCCTTGGAACCTCGAAAAGCTCATCCTCATAGCCTGTAATTTTCTCATTGCATTCCACTAAAAGACGTTTGTTATCCTCCGCCTTTTTGATTGCCTTTTCATTGCCCGATGAAGAAGCCGTCGCATTATCCATGATCTCCTGCATTAAGGTTTTCTTCAGCCTTTTAATCTTTTTGATTTCGGTATTCGCCTTACTTTGCTTTTTCAGCAATTCCCCGATTTCCTTCTCCAACCGCTGAAGGCGCTTATCCGGCTGCGTTTGGGTAAACAGTCTGTGCCACTTATTATCCAGCGTAAGAGGAGGTATTTTCTTCCCTGCCAGAGCATTTTTGAACTTGCTGTCTAACTCAGACATTTCCTCACCTCCATAGTCTCAAAATTCCTTTTATTTTTCATCTATAAACCCGCTGTCAAAACATGACAGCGTTTCATTGTCAAATCTGTTAATATTGTAGGCCAGCTTCATAAGGCTGTCCGACAGGTGCACATTTTCCACCTGAATCCCGTCCGGTACGTTCAAATCCACATGGGCAAAATTCCAGATTCCCCTGATTCCTGTTCCGGACAGCCGCCCGGCCACCTTAACTGCGCTCGCCTTTGGAATTGTGAGAACCGCCATATCGATTTCATTTGCCTTAACGAAATCCTCCAGCTCCTCCATGGGCATTATTTTCATATTGCGGATTCTCTTCCCGTGAAGCGACGGATTACAGTCAAAAATTCCTTTAAAGAGGAATCCCCTTCTCTCAAAATTTGTGTAATTTGCCAGCGCCTGGCCAAGGTTTCCCGCCCCTATAATAATCAGGTTATGGGTTTTATCAAGACCTAAAATCCTGCCGATTTCTTCATAAAGATATTCAACATTATAGCCATAGCCCTGTTGCCCAAATCCCCCAAAATTATTGAAATCCTGACGTATTTGGGAAGCAGTCACATTCATAATGTCACTTAGCTCCTGGGAAGATATCCTCTCGACCCCTTCGTCCTTAAGCTCCCCCAAAAATCTGAAATATCTTGGCAGACGTCCGATTACGGCCTGTGAAATTTCCTTGTTATCCACCGAACACTCCTCCGTTAGAAAGCAAAATATTGTCCAACACGCTTTGCGAGTTGTCCTTGTGCTAAAACAATCAGCCTTATAAAATAATATATATCACTGGTAAAATATTGTCAATTGATTGACATTCCCTTTTATCAACTGTAAACTGATATTGTTATTTTTTGTGTGTTGGCTAACCGGCCGCTCGGAGCCAATAGGCTTGGGGCCATAGAAATTCAGTCGTCACCGCGCTTTCGCTCTATAAAAACGCAGCAGACGCCAGGTTCGAAA
>ERZ777011.2867-NODE-2867-length-12365-cov-12.466206_pt1 | contig 12365 bp, 8 predicted proteins | sample MGYA00374964_ERZ777011 | MGnify/ENA primary metagenome ERZ777011 (study PRJEB29310, sample SAMD00008975) | mouse gut metagenome | study: EMG produced TPA metagenomics assembly of the Metagenome analysis of fecal microbiota from mouse which was promoted...
AAGAAGAAAAGTACAGTCTTATACATTGTTGTTAGCTTATCCCTTTGCCTTCTTAATATACTCCGTAGGCAAGCATCCGAAATACTTTTTAAAACTTGTAGCAAAGTAAGACGGTGTGTTGAATCCTACCATCGTACTGACTTCAGCTACTGTATAACGTCCGTCCTTTAGTAATTTTGCCGCTTCGTTGAAACGAATCTTACGTATAAAGTCGATAGTCGATTCACCTGTGATAGCTTTCAATTTGAGATGCAGATTAGAACGGCTCATATTCATTTCTCTGGCGAACTCGTCGGTAGAGAATTCAATATTATCCATATTCTTTTCTACGATGGCTACGGCACGTTTCAATAAAGCTTCATCCATGGCGTTGAACGTAATCTTTTCCGGTTCCACTTCCAGAGATTTAGAATACCGTTCAAGCATACGCCTGCGGGTACGCATCATGTTCTGTATTTTCGTAGTCAGGATAGCTAGCGAGAACGGTTTCGGGATATAATCATCCGCGCCCATTTGCAGACCTTCCATCTGATCTTTGGTTTCGCTTTTGGCAGACAGGATAATCACAGGAATATGACAGGTACGGATATTCTGCTTCACATTCTTGCATAGTTTGATACCATCCATCACAGGCATCATGACATCAGTCACAATAATGTCCACTTCATTCTCTTTCAGCTTTTCCAGGGCTTCTTCACCATTTCCGGCTTCCAGTGTATTGAAAAGTTCGGCAAGTCCGCTACTTAGATAATGGCGGATTTCATTATTGTCTTCTACAATAAGAATCGTACCACGTTTCTTGTCACCAGTTTCGATCGTTTCGTTTTCTACTTTTTCCGTATCAATGAAATACATCTCTTTCGAGTTGGTAGAATAAACTTGGTCCTCCTCATTTTTAGCATCATTAGAAGCTAATTCGGAGGGCTTGTAGATATTTATATCCTGTGGCAGATAAACAGAGAAAGTGCTACCTTTGCCTTCTTCACTGTCTAACTCAATACGTCCGTGATGCAGTTCCACCAAACGCTGTACCAATGACAGCCCGATGCCGCTTCCTACATGCTCACTCTCTATCTGATAGAAGCGTTCGAATATTTTCCCCTGCTTGTTGATAGGGATACCAATGCCAGTATCACTAACTTGCAGTACCAGCCAATTGTTTTCCTCTTTCAACGTAACAGTAATGCTTTGCCCGCTTTCTGTATATTTGAAAGCATTTGAAAGCAGGTTATTAACGATCAGTTCCAGATAATTCGGATCGAAAAGTTCCTCTTTCTCTTCCAGTTCGGAGTGGAGAGTATAAGTAATCTTCTTGTGGCGTGCCAGTTTATCGTAGAACAAGAAATTATCCTGTATCAGTTGATGCGCATTCTCTTGCTTTACTTTCAGCTCAAAAACTCCCAATTCGGCACGGCGATAATCCATCAATTGGTTGACAAGATGCAACAGACGATTGGCGTTGCGTTGGATATATTCCAGTTGGTTACGAGTCCAGCGATCGCTAATCTTATTGATTATTTCTTGTAAAGGAGCTAAGATGAGAGTTAACGGCGTGCGAAGCTCGTGCGAAATATTGATGAAGAAACGCATCTTCATTTGGTTGATTTCTTCTTGATGCTCCTTGTCTCTGCGTTCAAGTTCCAGTTCCGCTGCCATGCTCTTACGCATCCAGAAGAAGCGGAAGACGAAAGTGATAAAACCGATAAAAGTGGCGAGGAAAATCAGGATTGCCCACCAGGTCTTGTACCAGACAGGGAGAACTATGATTTCCAACATCGTGGGTACAGCGTTCCATTTCCCGTCACTATTGGCGGCTTTTACCAAAAAGTGATAAGTGCCTTGTGGCAGGTTGGAGTAGGAGACAGTACGTTTATCTGTCAGATAATACCACTCTTTGTCATATCCTTCCAGTTTATAAGCGAAAGTATTATGTTGTCCCGAAATATAGTTGGATACAACAAATTCAATTGTGAAAGCAGTTTGCCATGATTTCAGGGTGATACTTTCTGTCTCATTGATATTCTTAGTCAGGATACCGGTTTCATCATCCGGGCGAACTGTCTTGTTAAACAGTTGAAGTTTGGTGATAACTACCGGAGGCGTATAAGGGTTATCCAACAACAGTTCCGGGCGGAAAGTAGTGATCCCGTTGATACCTCCGAAATACATCTGACCGCTTGAAGTACGGCAGAATGAAGAAGTATTAAACTGATTACTCTGTAACCCATCGGATTCCGTAAAATTACGGAACTTCTCTGTCTCCGGATTGAAACAGGAAATACCACGGTTGGTACTTACCCAAAGACGTCCGAAAGTATCTTCCAGAATACCATATACCACATTGTTTGGCAAACCGTTAGCCGTAGTATATCGTTTGATTTTCTTTTCTTTCTCATTAAAACAGTAGAAGCCCTCACGCGTACCTACCCAAATGATACCGTTGGCGGCTTCGTAAATGCAATTGGTAAACGTCTTTGTTACCGATGATTCCGGAAGAATAGGCTCCTTTTCTATCTCGATTCCTTCCTGCTGAAAGACAGATATACCTTCCTCGCCCCCAATCCAAAGCCGTTTATGGGAATCTCTGAACAGGATGGTGATTCGTTGTGAAGTAAATGGGGCACCGTCCTTTTCCTTATCAATGGTGGTAAAACTCTTTTTTTCCGGGTTAAAACTAACCAAAGCACTTAATGTCCCCAATAAGAGGTTTCCCCCTTTGTCAGGAAGAATAGCATATACATTCTCATTCACCAACTGGCTGTTCAGCTGATTGAAACTTTCCATTTTTCCGCTGTTTCGATGGAGGACAGTCAGTCCGCCCGCATGCGTACCTATATATACAAGTGATTTTTGTTCATCTACATATACGGCTTTGATATTGTTGGAACCCATACCGATTTCTCGTTCGTTTTCCTGTAAGATATAGTGCGTAAACTGTTGTGTCTTTGTATTATACAGATTCAAACCACCATCATTCGTTCCTATCCATAAATTCTTATCCTTATCTTCCGTAATGCAGCTGACCACATTATCACTTAGAGAATTCTTATAGGGAATACGCTGGATATTCTTAAATCTGTTGCGGATAGGATGATAATAGTTCAATCCCCCGAAATAGGTTCCAAGCCACATGCCTCCTTGCGAATCCATAAAGATACTGCGAACCGAACGTTGTGACAGACTGCCGCTTTCTACCGGACTGCTACTGTAGGAAACGAAAGAATCGCTTCCTTCATGATAAATGTTTAGATCATTAAACGTTCCTATCCATAAGCGATTTTGCGAATCCAGTGCCAGGGAGCGGATATAATTGGAACTGATACTTTTAGGATTGGAAGAAGAATGATGATAAGCCTTGACCTCTTTCGTTTTCGGGTTGAGTAGAAGCAGACCGGTTCCTTCGGTAGCTATCCATATACGGGTAGGAGATTGCTGCAAAATGGCCTGAATCTGTTTTGTTTCCGTTATCGGAGTAATCTTTTCCAGTTTCTTTTGAGGAATGGAATAACTGTAAAGCCCGTCAACCGGGGTACCGATGTAGATAATATCACCTTGTCTGTAAAGGGCAGAAGCCACTATCTTGTGCATAGCCGTACTAAAAAAATCATCAACGAATCGTGATTCTTTAATGTCGAACATGGTCAGACCTTCTTGTGTACTTATAAGCAGTTGTTCCGGTGAAATCTCAGCAATACCATTGATTTGCAGCTTCTTCCCCTTCTTCTCGTAGAAGAAATTTCTGAACTTATCCTTCTTTTCATCATAATATGACAAACCATCCCGCGTACCAATCCAGACACGTCCCTGACTGTCAGTCTTTACAATTCGCGAAATGTCATTAGCAATGCTGTTCGGATCTTCTTCATTATGTTGATAAACTGTAAATGAATACCCGTCATACTTGTTTACCCCATCATAGGTAGCGAACCACATATTGCCTCGTTGGTCCTGATCGATAGAGAATACGGTACTTTGTGACAATCCTTCGTTAATAGAAATATAAGAGAAGTTAATTTGCTCCGGAACTTCAGAAAAAACGCAATTAACCCCTATACATAGAAAGAGTAGACAAATTGTTGTTTTTTTAAGGCTGTTCATTATTAGTTCATAAGATTAATAATGGCATCAAAGATAGCAAAATCTTTTATATGGAGGTATTCAATAGAGAGAAAGTAAATATAGGGAATGAAAAAATACCACCAATTATACAGATTAGCATGGATTTTTGTATCGACAATCTTCTAATTACAATTAAATCTGTACTAATTTGTGTAATCGGTGGTGAAACTTGGAAACTGGTAGGCTATTTATTTAGCTAAATCTCCTATCTCGTCTAAATTCTTCTGAATATCTTCGTCATTCAATGTATAATTCACCAAATCACCTGCCAAATACTTATCATAAGAAGCCATATCGATCAGACCATGACCTGAAAGATTGAATAGAATCACTTTCTCTTCTCCTGTCTCCTTACATTTGTTAGCTTCGCGGATAGCCGCTGCAATAGCGTGGCTGGATTCGGGAGCCGGAATAATACCTTCAGACTGCGCAAACAGACAACCGGCTTCGAAAGTTTCCAATTGCTGTATATCTACCGCTTCCATCAGATTGTCTTTGAGCAACTGTGAAACGATGACGCCTGCACCGTGATAACGAAGCCCACCAGCGTGGATATGAGCAGGAGCAAAATTATGTCCCAAAGTAAACATCGGCAGCAACGGGGTATATCCGGCTTCATCACCGAAGTCATACTGGAACTTACCACGTGTCAGTTTCGGACAAGAAGCTGGTTCGGCAGCAATGAAACGAGTCTTTTTCCCTTCCTGTATGGTGTGGCGCATGAACGGGAAAGAGATACCTCCGAAGTTGGAACCACCTCCGAAACAACCGATTACGATATCCGGATATTCGCCTGCCATTTCCATTTGTTTTTCAGCTTCCAGTCCGATAATAGTCTGGTGGAGAGTCACGTGACTAAGTACGGAACCGAGCGTATATTTACAGTTAGGAGTCATTTGTGCCAGTTCGATAGCTTCCGAAATAGCAGTTCCCAATGAACCCTGGTAATTAGGATGTTTCGTCAGAATATCCTTACCGGCGCGGGTAGACATAGATGGAGAAGGAGTGACCTGTGCTCCGAAAGTTTGCATGATGCTGCGGCGGTATGGTTTTTGTTCATAACTGATCTTTACCTGATAAACAGCAGCTTCCAGACCGAAAACCTTGGCTGCATAAGAAAGAGCGGCTCCCCATTGTCCGGCACCGGTTTCAGTAGTGATGTTGGTCACTCCTTCCTTTTTGCAATAATAAGCTTGTGCCAATGCAGAGTTCAACTTATGCGAACCGATAGGGCTTACGCTTTCGTTCTTAAAATAGATATGAGCCGGAGTGCCGAGTGCTTTTTCCAAACCGTAAGCACGAACCAGCGGAGTGCTGCGGTAGTACTTGTACATTTCACGCACTTCTTCCGGTATTTCGATCCATGCATCTGTCTGATTCAGCTCTTGATGACACAGTTCTTTTGCGAAAATCGGATATAAATCTTCTGCTTTCAGCGGTTGTTTGGTTCCCGGGTGCAACGGAGGCATAGGCTTGTTCACCATATCGGCCTGAATGTTGTACCAGTAATGTGGAATTTCTTCTTCCGGTAGAATATACCGTTTTCTTTTTTCACTCATAATATTGTGGTTTTTTAGTTTTCTGTTGCCAAAAGTAGTCAAATTTTTAATATTCGGAAAATTTTGTCAACAAAGAATCGCATTTGATTGTTATTTTAATTAAGTTTGTACGACCTTGTTAAAAAAGATGATATGAAGATTTATCATAAGTTTTTATTGTATCAGAATAAACTTCTAAAACCCTATGTACGTATCTTGTTAGGGCTGGTAGAAGCGCTTACCTATCTGGCGTCTTTATCATTGATTGTCGGAGTAGTATATGAACATGGCTTTCCTTTGTCTATTGATGAAATGGCGAATTTGCAGACATTGTATAAAACTGTCTGGATTATCTTTCTGATTGATGTCACTTTACATATCTCGCTGGAATACCGGAATACTAAAAAGAAATACCGGCGATTGGCCTGGATATTGAGCGGGTTGTTATATCTCACGTTAGTGCCTGTTATATTTCATCGTCCGGAAGAAGAAGGAGCTATTTTGCATATTTGGGAATTCTTGCATGGGAAGTTTTATCATCTTCTGTTATTGTTAGTCCTTTCTTTTCTCAATCTGTCTAATGGGCTGGTACGTCTGTTAGGACGGCGTACCAATCCGTCTTTGATATTGGCAGTCAGTTTTATGGCTATTATTCTGATTGGGGCGGGGTTGTTGATGCTTCCGCGCTGTACGGTAAATGGTATCACTTGGGTAGACTCTTTGTTTACGGCTACCAGTGCCGTATGCGTTACAGGTCTGGTACCGGTAGACGTGTCCACTACATTCACCACTTCGGGATTAGTTGTCATTATTCTGCTGATTCAGATTGGCGGATTGGGAGTGATGACATTAACCAGTTTCTTCGCCATGTTCTTTATGGGGAATACCTCCATTTACAACCAGCTTGTGGTGCGTGATATGGTTAGTTCCAATTCATTAAGCTCTTTGCTGTCTACTTTATTATATATATTAGGTTTCACCTTGGTGATTGAAGGGATCGGCATGGTCTCGATTTGGTTTAGTATTCACGGAACGTTGGGAATGACTCTGGAAGGAGAGTTGGGGTTTGCTGCTTTCCATTCTATTTCAGCTTTTTGCAATGCGGGCTTTTCTACGCTTTCCGGCAATTTAGGAAATCCGATGGTGATGACTAACCACAATTGGCTGTTTATTACCGTTTCTCTATTGATCATTTTGGGTGGTATCGGTTTCCCCATCCTTGTCAATTTCAAGGATATTGTATTGTATCACCTCCGTCGTTTCTGGAAATTGATTCGTACCCGTAAACTGGATCGGCATAAAATGCAGCACCTTTATAACTTGAATACGAAAATCGTGTTAATCATGACTTTCCTGCTTTTATTGATCGGTACATTGGCTATTGCTGCTTTTGAGTGGAATGGTTCTTTTGTCGGTATGCCTGTGGCAGACAAGTGGACGCACGCTTTCTTCAATGCCGTTTGTCCGCGAACGGCAGGATTCAACAGTGTCGACTTGACATCATTGAGTGTGCAGACATTGTTGGTTTATCTATTCCTGATGTGGGTGGGCGGTGGTTCGCAATCCACGGCAGGTGGTGTGAAAGTGAATGCTTTTGCGGTTGTAGTTCTGAACCTTGTAGCCGTATTGCGTGGCACTGAACGAGTGGAAGTGTTCGGCAGAGAATTGTCTTACGATTCCATCCGGCGTTCCAATGCAACAGTCGTCATGTCATTGGGAGTCTTATTCATTTTCGTTTTTACATTGAGCATACTCGAGCCGGGTGTTCCCATTATGGCATTGACTTTCGAATGTATTTCTGCGCTTAGTACTGTGGGGTCCAGTCTGAATCTGACCCCTCATTTGTGCGACGCGAGCAAATTACTGGTGTCTTTGTTGATGTTTATTGGTCGTGTGGGGCTGATAACATTGATGCTGGGAATAGTTAAACAGAAAAAGAATACAAAATACCGTTATCCAAGTGATAACATCATAATAAACTAAAGCTATGAGGTATATTATTATTGGTTTAGGAAATTACGGCCATGTGTTGGCGGAAGAACTGTCCGCCTTGGGACACGAAATTATAGGTGCGGATATAAGCGAAAGTCGTGTAGACTCCATCAAGGATAAGGTTGCTACAGCTTTTGTCATTGATGCCACTGACGAACAATCATTATCAGTGTTGCCATTAAATAGTGTGGATATAGTTATTGTAGCGATTGGAGAGAATTTTGGTGCGTCGATACGAGTCGTTGCCTTGTTGAAACAGAAAAAGGTTTCCCATATTTTTGCCCGTGCTATTGATGCCGTACATAAAGCAGTGCTTGAAGCTTTTGATCTGGAAAGAATCCTGACTCCGGAAGAAGATGCTGCCCGCAGCTTGGTACAACTGCTTGACTTCGGTACTAACATGGAAGGATTCCGTATCGATCAGGATTATTATGTCGTGAAATTCACGGTTCCGAAGAAATTTGTAGGATATTTTGTGAGCGAGCTAAACCTAGATGAAGAGTTTCATTTAAAAATGATAGGATTGAAACGGGCAAATAAGGTTACCAACTGCTTGGGTATTTCTCTGACCGAGCTTCATGTGAAGAATGAATTACCGGGAAATGAGAAAGTGGAAGAAGGAGACGAATTGGTCTGCTACGGCAGGTATCGTGATTTTCAGGCTTTCTGGAAGGCTATTTAGCTAGAGTATTTATAACGTCGCTTTTATTGAACACAAGTGAGTAAGTTTCGGAGATAGTTGTATGAAGAACCCATCGGACTTCTTTTTAGTAAAGAAATCCGATAGGTTTGTTATATGCCGAAGTGTATACCTTATTTCGTCTGAATACGAATATTTCCGGCTTTCACTCCGTTTGCTTTTGCTGTAAATACAATCTCTCCGGCAGTTTCACCAGCTTGCAGGATAGCTGTCAACATACCGTTGAATGCATGCATCTTCGGAAGATGGAATTGTTCAAGGTTCGTCGGATCTCCATTGGCGGCAGCACGATATTTACCCGTTCCATTTACCGAGAAATTTATCAGACGATTATCGGCAGGGCAGAGGTTACCGTCTTTGTCTACTACTTTTACAGTCACATAAGTCAGGTCTTTTCCATCTGCAGTCAGTTCGTTACGGTTGCTTACCAGTTCGATGTGATGAGGCTTTCCGGCAGTACGGACTACTTTTTCAGCCACCGCTTTTCCGTTTTTGTCGTAGGCTACTACTTTCACTTCACCCGGTTCGTACTTTGTATCCATCCACATCAGACGATAGCGGTTCTTTAGCGAACTATTATTCTTGCTTTGTTTTCCATAACTTTTGCCATTGATAAACAATTCGGCAGTAGGATAATTAGTGTACACAAAAACGGGAGTCACTTCACCTTCACGTCCCGGCCAGGTCCAGTGAGGCAGGATATGCAAAGTTTCCGCTTCCTTGTTCCATACGCTACGGTAAAGATAATAGCGGTCTTTAGGTAAACTGGCAAGGTCGATGATACCAAACATTGAACTGTGGTTAGGCCATGAATCCGTATCGTATGGTGACGGTTCACCCAGATAATCGAATCCGGTCCATACGAACTGTCCGATGGTCCAATGATGATCGTCAGCTAATGCAAAGTCTTCGTCCGGAATATTCGACCAAGGACAAACTTCCACATCGTATGAAGAGCATTGATGATCTTCATATTTGGCTCCTTTCTTATCCTCTGCCGGGAACTTGTACACGCCGCGTGAGCTGACGGTAGAAGCCATTTCGCTTCCCAGAATCAGATTCTGAGGGAGTTGGTCGTATGACTCCTGATAGCGTTGCGTACGGTAATTAAGTCCCGGAATGTCAATCATTGCTGCAAATCCGTTGGCAAGTACACAAGTCACCTGGTCCATTCCGCAAGTGGTAGGACGGGTAGGATCTTCACGATGGCAGATATCCTGTAGGAATTTGGCCATTTTATAACCGACAGGACTGCATTGAGTCGGTACTTCGTTGCCGATACTCCACATAACGACGCAAGGGTTATTTCGGTAATTATGGAGCATATTTATCATATCACGTTCCGCCCATTCATCGAAGTAGCGGTGATAACCATTTTTACATTTGGCGATGTCCCATTCGTCGAACGGTTCGATCATCATCATAAATCCCATTTCGTCACACAACGCAACGAGTTCGGGAGTCGGCATATTATGAGAAGTACGGATTGCGTCGCATCCCATATCTTTCAATAGCGTAAGCTGATGACGCAGTGCTGCTACATTGATAGCGGCGCCCAACGGACCTAAATCGTGGTGATTACATACACCTTGGAATTTGCGGTGTTCCCCATTCAGGTAGAACCCTTTGTCGGCAATATATTCAATGCTGCGGATACCGAAACGTGTGGTGTAAGTATCTACCAGTTTATCATCCGCATAAATTTTAGAGACAGCCTTGTAAAGCGACGGACTTTCCGGCGACCAGAGTTCGGGCGCGTTTACAATAAAATTTTGTTCAAAAGGCTGTCCGTGATTGATGCGGCTTGTATTCTCTTTGTGGGTAACAACTTTACCTTCCGGAGAAAGAATTTCCGTTTCTACACGGATGGCTGTTTTCTCACCGGCATTATCTATCTTCGTTTGGAGACGTATGGCTGCAAAATCTTTGCTGACGTGAGGAGTTGTGATTTGCGTTCCCCATACAGGCACATGGATTTTGTCAGTCACAATCAGGTGTACATTGCGATACAAACCTGCTCCCGGATACCAGCGCGAAGATTGCGGACGGTTTTCCAAACGCACGGCAAGCGTATTGTTTTTACCATCTTTATTCAATAAAGAAGTCACATTACAGTGAAAAGAATTGTAGCCGAAAGGCCAGAAACAAGCTTCTTTCCCGTTGATGTAGACACGCGCTTCACTCATGGCACCGTCAAAAAGCAGTGTCACTTCTTTGTCGGCAGGGGCGTCAAAACAGGTACGATACCATCCGGTACCTACATAAGGAAGCCCACCGGTACGTCCTGTCTTCAAGGAAGCTTTTTTCTCAAAGTTCTGTGTCACTGCCACATTCTGAAGATCATTGTTCATGTCGAATGGACCAAAAATTGCCCAGCCGTGTGGAATAACAACCGATTCCCATTTAGTGTCATTGAACTCCGGCTGACTAGCCTCTTTAAAGTCTCCTTTACTGAATTTCCAGTTCTTTTCTAGCAGTGCCTCACTGCGTTGCGCTTGCATAGTGCAGGCGGCACCCATCAAAAATACAGCTAATAACTGTTTGAGGTGTTTCATGTTCATTTTTATTTTCAGGTATCAAATCTTCAAATGTAAGAAAAATATCGGTTACACTTGTAAATATCCCGCTCTTTTTGTTCCTTTGCCGTCTATTTATAAACAGAAAACTTACGTATGAGAAAACTAGTTTATTGGCTTTTATTGCCGTTGGCAGTGGCGGTAAGTGCATGTGGCGGTAAAAAAGGAACAGATAACCAGTCGCTACTGGCAAGAATAGACAGTATAGATGCTCACGGATTGCAGCGTATGCAGACGTCTAAGAGCGAAACAAACTTTAAGTTTAAAGGAAAAGAATATCATTCTTTTGTTTCACGTACTCCGGACGAAAGTCTGCCTCATGTGACAAACGAGATGGGAGATACTTATGTCGACAATAAAATAGTGCTGCGCCTGACACGCGGTACCGAAACGGTATTGAACAAGACATTTACCAAGAATGATTTTTCATCCGTAGTTGATGCAAAATTTCTCTCGAAATCTATATTGGAAGGTCTTGTATACGACAAGACCACTCCGCACGGCATTGTATATGCCGCAAGTGTTTGTTATCCGCAGACAGATTTGTATATGCCGCTTTCTATAACGATCACCGCCGATGGAAAAATGAGTATACGGAAAGTAGATATGCTTGAAGAAAATTTGAACGATGAAGCGCCCAATTAAGCTTCCAGGAGGGTATTGACAGCAAAATTACACAAATGTGAAAACATTTTAGACAAACGAAAGGCAACCTCATCGGCTGCCTTTCGTATTTTTGCACCATCAACAAATTTAATACCGAATAGAATGAAGAAAAGCGTTTTTATTATTTGCGTGCTGGCATTAGGATGCACGGCGATGGCTGAACAAGTCGAGAAACCCGGTCCGGCTATAGAAACACAGACTTTGGTGCCACTGACCGAGCGTGTAAATGTACAGGCAGATTCGGCATGTATCAATCAGATTATAGATGGTTGTTGGGTAGCAGTCGGAACTAAAAAAGCGCATGCCATTCAACGTGATTTCAACCTTATGTTCAACGGAAAACCTTCTTATCGTTTTGAATTGAAAGAAGATGATAACACATTGTCCGGATATGCAGCGGGGGAAACAAAAGGGCGTGCGGAATTTTCTTATTGTTATGCAACTTCCGATGATTTCAAAGGCAAGCCAGCCGATACATATAAGAAAGCACAAATAATGAAAACTGTATATCATCATGGAAAAGGTATTTGTCCGCAAGGTGCTTCCCGCGATTATGAGTTTTCGGTATATATTCCTTCTACGTTAGGCAGTGATGTTTCCACCATTTTTGCTCAATGGCATGGAATGCCGGATCGTACTTTGGTACAGACTCCACAGGGTGAAGTGAAGAAACTGACAGCAGATGAGTTCATGGAACTGGACAAGACTACTATTTTTCCGAAAAAGAATAGGATAAAATGAAGATTTGAGAAGAATTGAGCATTTCAACTGACT
>ERZ777011.2871-NODE-2871-length-12353-cov-4.810457_pt1 | contig 12353 bp, 7 predicted proteins | sample MGYA00374964_ERZ777011 | MGnify/ENA primary metagenome ERZ777011 (study PRJEB29310, sample SAMD00008975) | mouse gut metagenome | study: EMG produced TPA metagenomics assembly of the Metagenome analysis of fecal microbiota from mouse which was promoted...
TCTTCTGTGGCATATGGAAATATCTTACGCTCAATATATGCTGCCGATTTTCTATTAGAAATATTTGCCACTAAATCCGCAGATGTAGTCACATCCTGGTCTGCATCTCCGTTACGGTCATATATCCTGCCGCAACAGATCTCAATCTGCGAACTAACTGGGACATATACCCAGAGCACAAGCATTCCCTTGTACTCTATCTCCTCAAGATTTAAGTACAGAGAGGGAGCCATCTTCTGCGGATTATTGAGCAGATTTATGAAATTTTGCTTCATATCAGCAGCCTTTGCCGGATTTACGCCGATTACCTCTCCGACTTTTTTATTGCCCCGTTTCACTTCCTTTACACCAAGCAGTATATAACCGCCATAACGATTAGAAAACGAACTGATCGTCTCAAATACGCTGTCGCTCAGGGAATTGACACTTTCCTTGTATTCCAACGTATAACCCTCTCCCTCATTCAAAAACTCTTCCAATTTATCAATCGTCATTTTTCCACCGCCTTTATTTGTCAGTTTTTTTATCCCCTCTATAAACCAAAGACAAATCCAGTATGTCATTAAATATCTTATACATTTTGCTCCACTGTATATCTATTTGGTATTTATATAGTAATAATGGAATATTCCCTATTAAATTAAACCAATAAGCTATATAATTCCCTTTCGATACCTTTGCAAACATTGCATTATGTATAATTTCCAAATAATTCTTTTTAATATCGCTAGGATTATACAAATCAAATACATCTACAAATGGTAAGGCTAAATACCAACCATCTGCATATTGTGAAACTGCCAAGCAATCCATATTTTGTTCTTTTATATACCAAAAATTTTCTTCCTTAATATATCCATCATTAAACGGAATCTGTTTATCCGTTTCCGTTTTGCCTTCTTGGGCGACTCCGATAAAGTTTATATTTCTTTCCTTTAGTAACGGAATAATATTCATATCGGGGGATATTATGGTATAGCCGTAATATTCTATCCCACTCAGCACAAAATTTTTATACCTTGAATGCATTGCATTAATAATATTGTGGTACTCTATATCTTTCGTTTGGAAATAAACGCTCAACAACTCTGTTAATTCGCGTGCAACAACCTCCCTTGGAAAGCAGTCCAGCAAATCACTTTCTAAGTCCCAAAACCAAATATCATGTTTTACAGTAGCAAAATATTGATTAGATATAAGCTTATTTACAAAATTCCTTCCTTTTTTATTCGTATAATCTGTAGCTGCATGTTTTAATTGCCCATCATCCTGCCTCATGGCCTTTACAAGAATATCAAATGACAATTCTTCACTCAACTGGTTTGTTGCTTCAAATGTAATCAACGCTTCGTCAATCGTCAACAATGATGCATCTTTATGTTCATAGTACATCGCCCAAACATATGCTAGACTAGAAATGTCTATCTCCCTTTTCTCATAGTTTGCTAGTTTTAAATATGAGGCAACCACATTCGTCACTTCAAATGAGCGATACTTTACATTATCTCTAATCAGCTTTTCAAGTCTTCCCTGTCTAAACATATTTTTATTTGAAAAATATCCTAACTCATGTAATTGGTAGCGAGCAGAAAGTAATCCGGAATCAATCGAGTACTTTTCAAATCCTAACTGTATCAATTCTTCACACATTTCTTCATCAATATCATTTTCATCCATAATAAAACGGTTAAATTCATTATAAAATTTACTTTCCTCATTCCCATGTTGCCAAATGCTAACAAAATAATCTGCCAAAGCAGCCTTCTTAGTTAGTGTATATGCTTCTCTTTCTTGTACTTTCAGACACAATTCCTCATACGACACCTCCCTCTCAATTTTCTCATAAAACATAGCCTCATCACTGATAGCCTCAACCATATCAAAAAGTTGTGTATTATTTATTCTCTTTCCGCTGTTGTATTTCTCTACCGTATCCTCCCAATTCTTGCACATTAAATATGTCTTCCAGACATATCCACTACTAAAAATATTATCTTCTATCCCACCATGATTTCTCAGATAAAGCAACAATTGATATACCAAGTTCATGCAACCGTCTAACGAATTTCTCATGGCAATCTCATACAGCAAGGCAAATGAATAATACTGATAAATATCAAATAATCCTTTTCTTCTTTCAAGTAATAACTGCAACTCACTATAAAAGTCTTGGATAGAATTATAATCGCAGGTAGATAACATTAAATTCCTGAAGTTTTCCGTATCTGCATACTTCACAAGAATTTTTTGATAAAATTCCTCATCAAATTCAATGTATTTCATACGCGACATATACTCTGATGAACCAGATAACAAGCTGCTCTTAATCCATTTCAGTGTTTTTCTCTTACGGTATTCGTAAGTCGTAACTTTGGTTCGTATATAAGTATTAAAGCTATCATGCATAAGGGACAATCGATTTGCTTCAAATTTAAAAAGATATCTATGTGAATCTATAAATTTAATTGCCCCATCTAAAAGCTCAGGATCACCTAAAATGCTTTCTAATTCTTTTTCTGTAAAAAAACAATTTCCCACAGCAAAAACTGATATAGAAAAACTAATGGAATCTCCATTTATAAATAATGAATCATAATACTCATTTACTCCTGCAATAAATTGTCTTTCTGGTATCTTATTTGTCTGTTTATACTCTTCTGCCAAATAATAAGTTATTATCGGATAACCCCCAGCCATTTCATAAATTCTAGACTGCACATCACCATCCAAAATATTATACTCTAATTCCAAGTAAATTCTTTGTTCCTCATATGACCAATCTGATAAAGATGTTGTTTTCCAATTTACTTTCTTTCTTAATGGACGAGATAAAACTACTGTCCTGATTTCATTCAGCTTTTCAATAAATGCAATAAATTTATCCAATTCCAACGGCATATAGTTTTCAACATGATCAAGTCCATCAATAAAGAGCAGCTTGTCAGTTTCTTTCATTGCACTAATCAATTCATCTTCATAAACCTTTTTTGGTGTGCCATAGACTTTAATTCCTAATTCTTCAATAAAAGTCCTGTATTGCAATCGCATTTTACGATTTTTATCTTGTGAATCAACCCAAAACCTGTAAACAATTGCTTCTGGGAATTTATTACATATTTCTGTCACATAATGACTTTTGCCAACCCCAGGTTTTCCCTCAATATATGTAATACCTTTTTTAAATTCATCTGGCGTCTTTCTCAAAAGGACTGTATGATTATCCAAGTCAGAAGAAAGCTGTATTAATTCTGGTAGTTCATCAATAGTCACATGAAAAATTGCTTTTTCTGTCTTAGCTTCTGCCAAATGGTAAATCTGAATTTCCCGTTCCGGCTTTTCAAACATTGCATCCATTAAGGCAATAATTGCATCAACAGTTAAAGGTATAATTACAATACTATTAATTCTTGTACAGGGTAGTCCCATAAACTTATCATCTGTCACTATCTTATCGGTATTGACTATAAAAATATTCCTATCCAAATCGTCATACTCATTGACATTGTCCTTAATAATGACTTTACTATTTTCAATTTTAATGTCGCCAATTAGCGTCTCAGGATAATTCTTAATCTGAACCCTATATGAAAATTTATTCTCTCCAGACGTTTCCATATACATATCATCGAAATTTTTTGTATCCAGCGATTCAACCTCTATTTTTGAAATTTGTCGTTCAGTGTCCATCAATGCCAAAAACATTGCGAATACATGCTGTTGATATGTATAGCCTTTCATAGAATTCCTTGATGGTTTTATAACGGACACCCCCATTTCTTAATACTTATTGCATCTATAAACTATCTAATCAATCATTTTATTTTTGCCAGTAAATCGGGTGTTTACTGATATATCTTTATATGCTTTGTCATACAATCAACCCAAAATAATTGCAAATAACCTCACAGAAAGAATCGCACTTATTTCCTGATGCCTCTGCGATATAATCAAAGTTTTCCTCTAAAGCATCTGCTCCTTAAATTTTTAGCCAATCACAAAACAAACCAATAACGCTATCACTCAAATTTTTATCTGCATAATTAACGCTGAATGAAAACAGCAGCCATTTATATGTTTTAACGCAATGCTGTATGTATTATATGTTTTATGAAATCTAAAATCGCCGGTAAATTTTCTTGTGCCATTGGCAGCAAATTACAAGCAGTAGTTCCAATTGTAACAACATCACTAATCTTGCTTAATCTGTTCCACCATCTGCCTGCTTGTTTTTCTCCTATTTTGCCTTCATCAATATCTTCTACAATAGATTGCAATTCGTCTTTCAAATCATCATTATTTACATTTTGCATAGTTAGAAAATCACATATTAAATCCCTTAGCTGCTTAATATCGTTCTGTTGATTGTTTTGAATGACCGTATTATTATTTCCTATGATTTCCTGTATATTACAGTTATTATATGTGTTTCGCTGTACAACTGGCTTACCACTGTTTTCGCTAGATTTAGGATTATCGAAATATTCGATGCCATCTAATGTTAAAAACAGTCTAAATCCCATTTCCATATTCAAAGTCCTCTTACTCAGAGCCCCTGCCATACCATTTCTGATTAAATCGTCAAGCACATCTTCGATATTTCCGTCAATACCAACGATTCCAGAGTATTCTTCGTATTCTAATTCTACCTCTGAATTATTTGTTTTCTTGTATTTTTCTACAGCAATTTTTAATAGTTGTTCGCTAGTCTTAAACATATAAAATACCTCCACCACTTTTCTCACTATTCATTATTTTTGATGATTTCCTGTTTTTCATAATAATCATCAATATACATACCCAAAGCTCTTTCAATCGCAACCGTTTTAGCTTGCCCAGAATCCTCACAGAACTGATTCAGCTTATCAAACACTGTACGTTCCAGCCGAAAAGATACGGGCACATTGTCTTTTCTAGGTCTACCCATTGTTCTTTCCCCCATATAATTCATCTAAAAACCGTTCCAGTGTTCCTTGCTTTGCATATTCCAAGGCATCCGCCTGTCTGAAATTGTGCTCCAAAACTGTAACATTATCATCGAATCCCAAAATAAAGTTTGTTGCAATCCTATAGATAATTTCAGTGGGCGCAATCCCATAAACCTGTCCTTTGAAGATATGCTTCAATCTTTCAGCTTCATCTGGATATACCTCTTTCATCTTGTCACTTTGATATAACCGCTTAACAATCTCAGCTATATAAAGCCCCGATTTCATATACAAGTCAATAAAAGTCTTATCGGGCATATCAAAACAGCCGGGATTCTCTTTCTCCAACATATCAACCATCTGTTTTACTACCCATTTAGGTGTAAAAATCTGATTGGTTTTCTGTGGCGGAATATAGTCAAAAATATCTTCCGTGTGTGATTCTTCAAAATAATTAGCCAGCTTCACGCGTAAACAAAGAAATTCTTTTACTGAATCGTCGAATACAACCGGATCAAATAGCTTACCAGCAAATATTTCCTGCTGCCCCGTCTTTTCATTAATGTATGGCCCGCCGTCCCGCAAGAACCTGAACTGTTCCAAGCTGATACTTGTCACTTCAATAAATACATCATCTGGAATAATCTTATCGAACGTAGCCAGAGTAACACCATCATCACCATATGCCATAAGGAAAGAAGGTATTGTTCTTGAAAATCCTCTTAAATGGTCTTTTACGGAATCCTCAATACTTTTTTTCTGCTGCTCTTTCTTCTGTGTTTCAACTGTTCTAACGACATCTTCCCCCGCCAATTTAACAAAGTCATCAACAGAATCAGATAATGTTTGTTTAAAAGTCTCAACTGCCACTTTCTTCTTTTCCTCAAATTCCTCATTTACTGCTTTTACATCATCATCCGTATTGCAAAGAGCTAAAAGTTCCTCATGCTCTTTCTCTAATTTCTTATTGGTAATAGACAAATCTCCATAGGCTTTATTGATAATGTGGTCTGAATCAGCTTTCAATTTCTTTTCCAGACGCTTTTTATCAAACGGGCGCAAATCAGATCCATATCCGTATTGTGCTGTTTCCATGACTGCGCTAACGGCTTCTTTATGGAAAATATCTTTTAAATAATCCAACGGTTCAGCTTCTTCATCATCTTTTGCGGCTTCAATCTCATCAATAACGCTTTTTAATTTTTCAGGGACATCACCAAATATTTTCTCTCCAAAAACTTCTGTTGATTTGCCGATAACATAATCGTCAGTCAGGGATACTTCTCCATTTTCATCAAGAGACAGTTCATCTTCTGTCTGCGGAGTGATATTCACATTGCTTTTTGGTTCTTGTACTGCTGTAAACTGTTGAATAATCTCTATCACTTCCATAGGAGCATGGAATACGTTAGAAATATTCTGGAACAGGAAATCGCTCATGAATCCACGTCTTACAACTTCTTGTGAACGAATCTTTCCAGGAATAGAAAGCACTTTTTCAGCATCAAGCTCTATCATTTCGCCGTTTTCATCTTCACCAATAACAGGGAAGAAGTTCAGAAGAGTACGCACGTTATCTTTGCGCTTGTCCATATCTCCCCTGCCATCTGATGTATCAAGCGATAAATCATTTGCAAATTCTTCAAAGATAGTAAGCGTTCTGGCGGGGTCAAAGTCAAATACATAAGCATTTTCTTTTCTGTAATACTGCCCATTCTCTTGGAACAGGCAAGGATTCTGCGCTCTAAAAGCTGCCTGCATATATAATGATGGACTCTTGATATTGCTCAACATCAGAACAGCCGTCCATTCTGGAATGGTAATACCAGTGGTAAGCTGTCCTACTGATAGTGTGATGGTCTTTTCGTTATCTGCAATAGCTTTTGTTACCTTATCAAAGGATTTTTCAGTTTCTCCACTATCATCAAGCCTGCCATCACCAGCGGCAAGGATGATCTTATAGTCCTTGAATACAGGATGTGTCTCCAATTTTTTAGCCAGAGCCTTTGCACTGTCAACACGATTTAACAGCCAAAATGTATGTTTTAATTTGTCTCTCAATTCCTGTGTAGAGAACGGAAATTTCTCTTGTTTTGTCAGTGCGTCCAAAAACCTGTCAACGGAACTTTCATGAACAAACTTCCCATTTTTTGTTTCAAAGAAAACATTCAAATCGAAAGCATATTCCTCTGTCTCTCCCTGAATTTCTATTCCCTGTTCCAATTCTTCTTTGATAATTTCTGACATTTGGTAAGTGAACAGATTTAGTTGTGGAAGATTTTTATATGGGTTTTCATCTTCTCCATCCCACTCTTTTTTTGCTTTCTGTTCATCGGCATACGTCCAGTTGAAAATTGCTGATTCCGGAAACTTGTCATTTGCCAGCGCTTTAAAGGGTGTTCCTGATAAATGCAACGTAAATTTACGCTTGATATGGTCGAACGCTACATCTGATCTATATGTATCTACGCCCTCATGTGCTTCATCAATAACCAGAACATCCCATACAGTTCCTTTCTTGGGATCATCACTGATTTCTTCCAGTTTGTCATATTGACCGCCAAAATACATAGAACCCTTTAAATCTTGTAAACTTACAAATTCTATGCAGCCGGACAATTCTTCACCGGACACTGCCGCTATCTTCCTATATTCTTCTCTTGATACGACATACTTTTTACCTTTCAGTGATTCTGTAGAACTCACGAATAAAAAACCGGATTTATTGCCCAAAAACTTTTCATAATCTGAATACCATGAATTTGCAATCGCCGGTCTATTGGTGACAATTAAAATATTATGTGCATCAACTTGTCTGCAAAAATCATAGACAGATAATGTCTTTCCAAAACGTGGCTTTGCGTTCCACAAAAATTCGCCGTTTTCATGGTCTTTGGCATAATTAACAGTCTGCTCAACAGCTTTTTTCTGTTCATAACGCAAAGTGTAAGGAATCACTTCATCAATATCTTTCAGTATCCCTCTGTTCTCACGGAATTTATTAAATTCTGCTTTTGAAGCCGGACCATCAATATGAAACCATTCTGTGTCCTTTTTTCTTTCAATCCCCAGCTTGTTTAAATAGGCGTGAAAATCTGAATCATGAAATATCTCACCAGATCCATCTTCAAAGATAGCATTACCTTTCCATTCTTCCTTTAATTCCACATCTACAGTATGGGATTGCTGTTTCTGCCTTTGTTCTGTACTCTGCTTTTCTGTATATCCAATCTTTACCCATCCATCATGTCTGGCTATTTCAGGCGTGGAATAGGCATAAATCATAGGAATGACTTTTTGAGTGGTATTGATACTTATTTTCGCCATTATTCCATCTCCTTTATCTTTGATTCGATGAAATAAATTTCTTCTTCTGATAATCCGTATTTTTTATAAAGTTGCCTGTCTATATTTGCTATAGATGTATTCCAGTCAATATTTGATGATTCTGAAAAATCCTGCAAGGGAACACATTTCCATTTCTCTGGCGTTATATCCTGAGTTGTTTTAAGAACACCTAATAGTGCTCTTGCAAATTTTGTTTTTATATATTTTAAAGCTGCTTCTGCTTCATTAATATTGCTAAATGAGCCAATACTCAAAAATGTTTCCGTAGAACCAACTCCGGGACCGCATAGTATAGGTGCTGATAAAACTTCTCCTAAAACGCCAATCCCGTTTGCTTTTGGCAGAAATATTTTATATTTATCCAAATTGCTAACCGTGTTAATATAATCTTTTCTTACATACTTATATACCCTTTCATTATTAGCTCGACCTAAAATCTGTATATATTCTTCTCCATCATTGGGCTTCTCATCAAAGAATATTTGTGGCAGTCGTTCAAATATATTTGTAGACATATCGTAGGCATGTCCATTGCTTAATTGTTTAATAGCGTCAGGATAATCTTCGTGCATTTTATTTGTCAAACGATATGCAGTACGTGTAATTACTATTCTGCTAAAGCTCAGAAATGTATCTTGTTCATTGACCTTTTTTAATATATCGTTTAACTCTTTATATGCTGTAAAAATCCCTATTGCACCAATATTTTCAGATTTATCATGGTATGTAATAGCCACCCCGCCTTTAATATCTGTATTACTAAATACCTTACTGCTGTCCTGTTCAAAATACAATACTTTCAAATGTGGATCTTGAAGCATACGCTCATTCCACTGTTTAGGCGTACTTCCAGCATTAAAGAGAAATCTTGCCGGATGAATCATTTCTACAACTTCGCCTATTTCATAGGCGCTCTCCAAAAATTTATGATAAACTGGCGGTGCATATCCCTTATTATCTCCCAGAGTTTCATCTTGGTATGGTGGATTCCCTATTACAAAATCAAATTTCATGGTATTCTCCTTTTCGATAATTAAATGTTCTCTTTTAACGAACATTATCTTCCATTTTTCAATGATTCATATAAAATAGATTGATTGCTTCCTCTCCAATCAAATATTCTACATTTTGGTGTTTTATTGTTCTTCTGTTCCGTTAGTCCACTATCAAAGAACTCAAAAAGTGTGTATTGATGTATTTCTTCCATTGGATCGCCTAACGGAACTGTACCTGTTAGGCCATCCATCTGCCAGAGATTCCATGCGATGATATTCGCTATTTTTTTCAGTTCGTCAACAGTTGCCTCTCTATTCCACCTATCATATAGATAATCAGCAAAGGTCATTAATAGATTGATTCTGCCGATTAAAAGATTATCTCCCTGATACTCATAGCCATATACGCTTTGGAAAGCTCTTATCGTCCATTTAAACCATTCTTCCTCATTGTCTGTATTTTCATTAATTACTCTTAATTTCCTGTCCAAAATACCTATTCTGTCCTTTATATGAACAATTTCTCCAGTAGCGGCATCATATCTGGAAACAATATATGGAGCTTCGCCACAGGTAATTTCCAACCGCTTTGAATCAACATATTCCTGCCATGTCTTATTTGATGGAAATTCTATTTTCTCTTGCGTTGTATTCCATATTTTCTCATTAAGGGCATTAAATACATCTTTTCTGCCAAACCATTCTTCATCACAATAGTTGTTCATTTTATTGCAGATCCATATCGGCGTAAACACCTCTGCATAATTTCTTGTGCGCTCCTGCTGCTGTTCCATTGCTTTCATAATCCTCGGCTGTAGCATAATCGGGTTAAGACCTATCAGTGCTTCCACTGTTATCTGCTTATCATCCGCATATTGTTCTCCAAACATTTTATAACTGCTTGTTGCCCAGATGATATTCTTTTTTGTAGTTTTGTCTTGCAACAAGGCTTTAAGCGTAGTCTGCACTGGAAAAGACTGTAATTGAATCAGTTCTTTCAAAATGTCCATCCTTTCATCTATCAAATTATATGAGATATTATACTTTGGATTTTGTTTAAATGCAATACAAAACAATATAAAACCATGCATATTCTCAATTTACCGAAGTAAACGCATTTTATCTCGCACCCTTATCCTTTTGCCTTGCCTGATGCAGCCTGCCTGCCTCCCTTTCTTTTACTATCTGCTCCTTCTGTCTAAGCCTGTCCCTGATGCTCATGGTATCCGTCGCTTTTTCTCCATAGGTTTTCTCATACTCTGCGCGAGCTGCCTGATAATCAAGATACTCTTTCTTTGCCGCATCAAATTCTTTATAGAACGCCTGAACAGAGTCAAATTTATATTCTTTCACGATAGAAGAAAGACGCTTTTTCATATTGGAGATTTGATTTTCAATACTGTCAATCTCCTGCTGTAATTCCTTCCGTCTGCCGCCCTTGAAAACACCTGTACATCCCGATAGTTCCTTTTTCAGATTATCCCGTTTTTTCTCACGCTCATAAATTGCTCTGTTTTGGTCTTTGAGCCTGCTGTCAATCTCTTTTAAGCGAGGATATTTACTTGCAAGTATGGAAGGCTTTGGCTGCGGCGGTCTTTCTGTTTCCGACTGCTTTGTTTCAAGAGAAACAGAGCTTTGCTCCGTTTTCATCTGTTCAATGACAGATTTTTTGACGGTAGCTGTATTTTGGGGCTGTAGCTGCACTGTTTTATTTTGTGCATCTGTTTTAGCCTTACGCTGCGGATTTACAGGAAATGGTATCTTCTTCCTTTCCGGCTGAACTACTGGCTCATCTTTTGCGTGGGTATGAATTTCTATTTCTTTCATCGTTTCCTTTTGTGCGTCAGTAACTTTGCCAGTAACTTTTTCCGCCATATCCATCACTCTCTGCATAACTTTAGCAATCAGCTTCTCCAACAGCGCAACCGCCGCCCTGACAATCTCCCCGAACAGTTCCGGCTTGCTGCCGTTCTGCTCCACGGATTCCTTTACCCTGTCGGTGATTTCTGCCTTTTTCAGTTCCAAAACCTCTGCTTCGGACACGCCGCTGACGAGTGCGCGGTCAACTGTCCTGTTCCATTCCATGCGGATTTCATTGTCTGCCTTTATTTCCTTCGCTTTCGGATTATTTTTGCCAACTTTCTTGGTCGCAAGATACGGGCCGTTTTTATCAAAGATACTGAGCCTGTCCTTATCATCAACCACCATTTGGTTGATTAAATCCGTATAAAATACTTTTGCTTCGTCCAGAAACGATTCCTGCTTGAAGCGTCCGTCTTTTATGGTAAAAATCTTTCGCTCATACACTTCGCCTTTTTTGATAATTTTACAACCCATACGGATATTTCCGTCCCCGTCAAGAATCTCTTTCTTCGTCCGAACGTGTTTTTCCTGCTCGTCATAAAACATATTCCGGGTGGCAGTCTTTTCTTCCGGCTGGTCTAACCGCTTCCTCTCCGCAAATATCATATGGATATGCAGGTTTGTTTTCCGTTTATTGTGGTGGAGCGCGGCAAAACATTCCACACCGTACTTTTCCTTAAATTCATCAACCATCTTTTTCAGCAGATAGTCATGGTCATAACCAATAAAGCTTTCCGGCAGGGCAATCATCAGCTCCCTCGCCTCAATGCACTTCCCATTTGTCCCGCTTTTTTCAAATTCCTCCTGATTACACTTGGCAAGTTCCCGCCAGAACGCCCTGTCCGGCTCCGTTGCATAGACTTCATACAGATGCTCCTGCTTGGCGTGGCTTGAAATATAAGTGATGCGCCCCGATAAGTCATGCAGCTTTGCCATTTCTATAAATGAATTTCTTTTCATGAATGCCATTCTCCTTCCTTTGGCGGATCATCCGATACCGCCGCTTTCCATGTAAGCAGCCGCCATAGGGCGGCTGTCTGCGAACCCATGCCCGTATCCGGGCGGATTCACGGCTGTCGCTCTCTGACAGCCGCAGGGGGACTTCTGCGAAGTCCCGCAGGCGCAGCTTCACATTTGCCCCAAAATGAAGCCACTGGAAGCAACGCCGTCCATGCGTCCCGCCCTTTAGGGCGCATGGATATTGGCAGTACGCCTGCCGTAC
>ERZ777011.2872-NODE-2872-length-12353-cov-2.989917_pt1 | contig 12353 bp, 8 predicted proteins | sample MGYA00374964_ERZ777011 | MGnify/ENA primary metagenome ERZ777011 (study PRJEB29310, sample SAMD00008975) | mouse gut metagenome | study: EMG produced TPA metagenomics assembly of the Metagenome analysis of fecal microbiota from mouse which was promoted...
ATTGACCGGAAGAAACAGCAGAAGAAATGGCTTATGCAGAATCTTCTTACAGGAAGAATCAGGCTTAAGGGCTTTGAGGGGGAGTGGAAGAAAATATCATTTAATATTATATGTGATAAAATTAGCGATGGTATTCATGGAACTCCAAAATATGATTTAAATGGTGATTATTATTTTATTAATGGAAATAATCTTCGGAATGGGAAAATAATAATTACAGAATCAACTAAAAGAGTTAATGAAAGTGAATATGAAAAATATAAAAAAACACTTTGTAATAGAACAATTTTGCTTTCAATTAATGGAACTATTGGAAGTACCGCTATTTATAAAAACGAGCCGATATTACTTGGCAAAAGCTCTGCTTACTTAAATATAAAGAATAAATATGATTTTAATTTTATTTTTCATGCAATAAATAGTAATTATATACAATCACATTTTATAAAAAAGCTTACTGGAAGTACAATAAAAAATTTATCAATAGATACTATTAAAAACACACAAATATTTATACCTCCAATTGAAGAACAAACCGCAATAGCCGAAATCCTATCAGCACAGGACAGAGAAATCGAACTGCTTGAAAAAGAGCTGGAGCAGGAAAAATTAAAGAAAAAAGCTCTTATGCAGATGCTTCTGACAGGAAAAGTAAGGGTTATATAAGATTAAAAATCACCTCATAAAAAATATGAGGTGATTCTGTATTTTATACAATGTATGTTTGTCCGTCTATTTCATAAACGCCAAGAATCATACTTTCCATATGGTTGGTGAGCTGATATGTTCCGCTTTCTGTCTTATATGCTGTATATCCGCCTATTTCAATTATTTTTTTTGATGTTACCTTGTCAAGTGCACCAATGCCGTCAAGATATCCGTCAACATTTTTCATATATTCCTTTGCACTTGCATTTGTATCGTCCAAGCAGTTAGAAACGTCGATATAGTTTATTTCAAAGCCCTCGCCGAGGTATCTTACTATTGTGTTGTAAAGTTCATCAATATAGGTGTCGACGTTGTCATAGCCATGATTTTTGCAGGCATATTCAAGATATTCAGGATAATAAATCTGTTTGAATAAATCATGGTCATTACTGTTGAGTGCACTGATATAGTCGTGAATTTTGTATATTTCACTGTAATCGGGATTATCTTCATCATCACCGCCGAAATAACGCTTGTCAAAGCCAATTGTGATTTTAACATGGTCGTCATTGTTTTCGGAAAGCTCAAAGACAGTTGAGCCATATGGCATATCTTCCTCAGCAACATTGACATCATCACCTGCATCGCTTACAAGCTGTTTTCCTGATGTTGATGATGAGTTTTCCTTATCTGAACAGCCTGTTGCTGAACAAGCCATAAGAACTGCCATCATACCACATAAAAATTTTTTCATTTAACATACTCCTTTTCAGCCGAAAGTATAATATTTACCATTTTTTTCAGCAAAGATAATATCCGTTTCGCTGATTATTTTATGTTCCTTACCGTCTTCACCTTCAGCTATTATATAGAATGTAAAATATTTAAGGCTGTCTGACTGCTCCCTAATATAGTTGTAGTAATCCATTTTAAAATTATCATTGCTGTCCTGAAAAAATTTTTCAGTAAGCTCCTCTAATGTTTCACCCTCAAAAAGAGCAGTTTGCTCTGCCTTTATTCTTGTTATACTGAAATCTCCCGTATGAGTGTCATCTTCAGGTATTTCGTAAGTGCCTAAAATTTCCTGAATCATATAATCCCTGATATATTTACAGCGGAGTTCAAAGGAGTCTTTTAAATTGTATTCCTCGTCTTCAGTGCTGTAATTTTCAATCAGATATTTATTGTATCTTTCAATATAATCATCGACCAATGCTGTTTTATATGATTCAAAATCATTGTTCTGAAAGGAAATAAAATATTTTTCAAGGGTAAGCATAAGTTCTGTGGGAATGTAAGCATCATCATAATAAAGTTTGATACCGTTTTCACTTATGCGGTAACTGCCTAAATTGTATTCTTCACTGTCCTCAGAAGGAGTTATAATATCAGTTACACCGTTTTCACCGATTGAAACAGTTTGAGATACAGAATTATCCGCTGTTGTTTCATCTGTTTCAGTACATGAAGTAAAGCCAATCAGACAGACAACAGAAGTAATCAGGAAAGTGATTTTTTTAATATTCAGCATATTTTCTCCCATCAGACAGGCTGTATATTGAAATCCTTTTCAGCTGCCCATTTATAAACAACAGAATTTTCAGAAGCATAAATAGTAAGGTTAGGAAGTTCTTCAAGTCCCCAGTCCTCGTATTCTAAATCGGGATTATTTATTGTCAGGGAAGTCATACTGTCGCAGGCAGTAAAGGCTTCCATTTGAATAAAATTCGTATTCTGTGGAATAACAAGCGATTCGAGGCTTGTACACGCTGCAAACGCACTTCTTTCAATGCCGGTTACTGCTTCCGGAATATTTATAGTTTTCATGGACGCACAATCCATGAATGCTCCTTCACAAATAAATTCAACAGTTTCAGGCAATGTTACTGATTCTATACCATATTTTGCTTCAAAGGAATAAAATCCGATTTTTGTAACAGGCATGCCATCAATTTTATCAGGTATTTCCACATTTACAGAAGTACCTGTATATTTTGTGACAGTAGCTTTGCCGTCAAGAATTTCATACTCAAAATTTTCAATTGATTCTATTTCACGTATACGTTCTGTGGGAATTTCTTCAGTAATTTCAGATGATATTTCCATAGTTTCGGACTCAGAAGATTCGGAAGGCTCTGACAGTTGGCTGTTGTTCGGTTTATTTCCGCAGCCTGTAAGAACAACTGAAATAACAGCTGTTCCTGTTAGGATTTTCTTAATCATAATTATATCTCCATAATTTTTTGGGAATATGTTTTAACAGTGAAAATTTGCTGAAAATTACGACTTCGCTTTTACTTTTGCTCTTTGTGAGTTGCTTAAAATTCTCTTGCGTATTCTCATACTTTCAGGTGTTACTTCCAGCAATTCATCATCGGCAAGAAATTCAAGGCAGTCTTCAAGACTGAGTATTCGGTGAGGTACAAGTCGGAGTGCATCATCACTTCCGCTTGCACGTGTATTGGTAAGGTGCTTTCTCTTGCATACATTTACAACAAGGTCATCTGTTTTCGGTGATGCACCTACAATCATTCCTTCATATACTGGTACGCCTGCCGGAATGAAAAGCTGTCCTCGTTCCTGAGCATTGAACAGTCCGTAAGTTACGGCTTCACCTGTTTCAAATGATATAAGTGAACCTGTTTTACGTCTTTCTATATCTCCTTTATATGGCTGATAGTCTTCAAATACATGACTCATAATGCCTTCACCTTTTGTATCAGTGAGAAATTCACTCTTATACCCGAAAAGTCCACGGGCAGGCACAAGAAATTCAATACGCATACGGCTTCCCTGAGGATGCATTGATACAAGTTCGCCTTTTCTGCCTCCCATTTTTTCCATTACTGAGCCAACACATTCTTCCGGCACATCGACAACAAGACGTTCGATAGGCTCAAGTTTTCTGCCGTCTTCTCCTTCTTTAAAGAGAACACGTGGAGTTGATACAGCAAGTTCATATCCTTCACGGCGCATATTTTCGATAAGGATTGAAAGATGCATTTCTCCTCGTCCTGCAACACGGAAAGAATCTGTAGATTCTGTTTCTTCAACACGGAGTGAAACGTCTCTTAGCAGTTCCTTGAACAGTCTTTCACGGAGCTGGCGTGATGTAACAAATTTTCCCTCACGTCCTGCAAACGGGCTGTCATTTACAGAAAAAGTCATTTCAACAGTTGGTTCGCTTATTTTGACAAACGGCAGAGGCTCGGGAGTATCAACGGCACATATAGTATCACCTATGGTTATACCGTCAATACCTGAAATCCATACAATATCACCCATTTCCGCATTTTCTACCGGTACACGCTGCAAGCCCTGAATCTGAAGAAGCGATACGATTTTGGAGTTATAGTTTTTCTTTGAGCCTGTATAATCGCATACTGTTACCTGCTGATTGACTCTTATATTTCCACGTACTATGCGTCCGATTCCGATTCGTCCTACATATTCATTATAGTCAATAGATGATATAAGCATCTGTAAAGGCTGTGTTTCATCGCCCTTCGGAGGTTCAATGTAATTTATTATTGTATCAAAAAGTGGTTTCAGGTCTGTACCTGTTTCGTACTGACTGAGTGAAGCAGTACCGCTTCTGCCGGAACAGAATAAAATAGGTGATTCAAGCTGTTCATCATTTGCATCAAGGTCAAGAAGCAGTTCAAGTACTTCGTCGCCTATTTCATCAAGTCTTGCATCAGGACGGTCTATTTTATTTACTACGACAATAATTTTATGACCCATTTCAAGAGCCTTTGAAAGTACAAATCTTGTCTGTGGCATAGGACCTTCTGCGGCATCAACAAGCAGAAGTACACCGTCAACCATTTCAAGTACACGTTCAACCTCTCCGCCGAAATCAGCATGGCCGGGAGTATCAATGATATTGATTTTTATATCATTGTAGCATACAGATGTATTTTTTGCAAGTATGGTAATTCCTCGTTCACGTTCAATATCGTTTGAATCCATTACACGTTCGGCAACTGCCTGATTTTCACGGAAAACACCGCCCTGTTTAAGCATTTCATCAACAAGGGTTGTCTTGCCATGGTCAACGTGGGCAATAATGGCGATATTTCTTAAATCTTCTCTAATCATTATAAATTACCTCTTTTTATTAAATTTGAGAATATCTTTTAATAATATCCTGTTTTTTGGATATTTACTTAATAAAATAGAATTTTGGAAAATATTTTTTCAGATTTACTTTTTCCAGTTTTATTTCAATAATATGGTCAAGCTGAAATTTATTATATTTTCTGCTGACAATATAAATATTAAAAATATTGTTCTTCCTGTTATTACATTGAAAAGCAATATAATTTATTTTAGGATTTTTCATATGAATTTTGAATATGGATTTAATTTTTATTTATGTATCATAGTTGTGTTTATAGTACATTTCAATATTGAAATTTGGGAGAGAATAAAATTTTTCAAAGAACTCATTAAACACAGGCGATATTTTCGTTATTCATAGTGAGTTTTCAAGTTGTTCAGAACTTATGAAACTTCTGTGCATTCGGATAGTTTTATTGAATTCTGTTAATATATTACTCTGAACTACGTTGTGTTTTCTGAGATGGACTTTGACAATAATATATTTTTTACTGTTTTTGGCATTTAATACCTTTTTAATATAATGTCTTAAATTGAGAACAAAATTATTTATAATAAAGTTATCAAAATCTTCTTCATTCCAGAATTTTTTTATGTGTTCAACAGAGTTGAGGTGCTCATAAGTGTATATAACCTCTGTTTTTATAATAAAGTTCTCATATTACAAAAGTAATATTTTTTCTGAACAATAAATAGTGCTTTCCGTGCAAATCAGCTTTTTTTACAGGCATAAAAAAAACCGCCTGATAAAACAGCGGAATTACTGAAAAATATTAAAAGAAACTGGTGGGAGAGGATGGATTCGGACCATCGAAGCTGAAAAGCAACAGATTTACAGTCTGCCCCCTTTGGCCACTCGGGAACTCTCCCATACACAAATTTCAAAAAATTTATCGGTATATTGACCGATAAACTGGAGCTGGTGGACGGACTCGAACCCCCGACCTGCTGATTACAAATCAGCTGCTCTACCAACTGAGCTACACCAGCTTAACTGACTTATTTATTATATCATACTTTTTTTAATTTGTCAATAGTTTTTTGAAAATTTTTTATGATTTTTTAAAAACTTTTCTAAATTGAAATATGATAACTGGTCGAGGCGACAGGACTCGAACCTGCGGCATCTTGGTCCCAAACCAAGCACTCTACCAAACTGAGCTACGCCTCGGATAATTTTCCTGCTGTTCCTGACAGCTTTTATATTATATCAGATGTTTATGAAAAAGTCAATAGATTTTTGATTTATTTGTATATCTGCATAAAAAAAAACGGTTGTCCACTTTTTTTATAACATATCCGACAAAAATCAACAGGAGACGTTTCCGTCTCCTATGATTTTAAACAGATTAATCCTGTTTTATATCTTCATCAGTTGATTCTTCTGTTTCAGCAGTCAGTTCTTTATAATCTGCATCGCTTTCATATTCTTCATCAGATTCATATGAACTGTCTGTATTATCAAATTCAAATTCGATGCTTTCGTCATCATAATCATAAGATTCATCATCATCAAAATCAAGGTCCGGTGATTTTTTCTTTAAAAGTTTTGAAATGATAACGCCGCCAGCAACAACTGCTCCTGTAATAAGCAGACCCGTTAAAAACTTATTCATTTTAGTCCTCTTTTCTTCGCAAGTTAAAATATATTACCGAAATGCTTGCGAACATTTTCGGTAAATCAATTATTATTATAACACACCTTGCCGAAAATTTCAACTGTTTACATATTATTTGTTAAAAACATCAAAATTGACATGGCAGTTATTGGTGCAGTTTCACAACGGAGTATTCTTTTTCCGAGCCAAACTTGTTCCGCACCCATATCAAATGCAGCCTGAGCTTCCTCTCTGTCAAATCCGCCCTCACTTCCAATAAAAAGTCCTATAGTTCGGGTATTTTCAAAATTCAATTCGCTGAAATTTTTTCCTCCCTGTTCCTCATAGAGAAAAATAGTTTTGTCAAGTTTTTTAATTTGTTCCAGTGAATTTTTATAACTTACAATTGATTTTACATCAGGAATAATTCCACGTCCTGACTGTTTGGCGGCTTCTTCGGCAATTTTATTGAGTCTTGACAATTTTTTGTTGAAATCTTTATCATTAGGACGTGAAATACAACGTCTTGTAAGTACGGGAACAATATGTGAAACTCCCAGTTCAACACTTTTTTGGATAATATATTCAAGCTTGTCTAGCTTTGGAATAGCCTGAAAAAGTGTCACTTCAATATCCGGTTCAGATGCACAGCGAATCTTTTCTTTCAGTTTAAGAAATACTGTATCATCAGTTATTTTTGATATTTCACAGTTATAGTCAAATCCGCAGCAGCAGACTGTTATTTCTTCACCTGTTTTCATACGCAGGGAACGTCCTATATGATTTGCATTACTGCCTGTAAGGATAATGTTTTCCTTATCTATTTCATTTACGAAAAACCTTGGCATAATTTCACTCCTGAATTTAAATTGTTATTAATACATTATAACATTTGCAGTAAAAAAATTCAAGTCATTATATACAATGAGTATGTCTTTTTTTTGATGATTATAACGAAATTATTAATAAAAACAGTTTTATACATAATTTGTTAACAAATTGTATTCAAAATAATGTTATAATCATTGTATATAAATTTATATTATTTATATTTATAATGAAAGGATGATTTTATATGAAGTTTACCAAAAAAATTGCTGCTATGGCGGCTTCTGCCATGATTACTGCAACTTCTGTTGCAGGTTCGGCTTTTTCTTTTGTAAATGCAGCTGGTGATTTAGAGCTTGACAATTATGCAAAGCTTCTTCAGTATTCACTTTATTTCTTTGATGCAAACTACTGCGGTGAAGGAACTACTGAAAAATCCCATTTTACATGGCGTGATGACTGTCATCCGCATGATACTGTAAAATCCGGTTTCCATGATGCCGGTGATGGCATTATCTGTGGTCTTACTGAGGGATTTACTGCTTCAACTCTTGGTTGGATATACTATGAATATTCAGATTCCTTTGAAAAAACAGGCACTAAAGCTCATCTCAAGGATATTACCGATGAGTTTGCACAGTTTTTCAAGGAATGTACAACTCTTGACGGGAACGGAAATGTAACCAATTTCATCTATGAAATAGGTGACGACGGTGCAGACCATGGCAAATGGAGAGCTCCCGAGCTTATGGGTGCAAGGGGAAATAATGAATACTATTCCACTACAAATGGTGCAAGCAACGTTGCTGCACAGTATGCCGCAGCTCTTGCTCAGAATTATATAAATTTCGGCAATGAAGATGATTTAAAGTACGCCAAGTCTCTCTATGAGTTTGCAGCAAAGTACCGCACTATAACTTATGAACAGTCAACGTATTCCGACAAGAGTGTTGAAGATGATATTGCATGGGCAGCAGGTTGGATGTATCTTGCTACAAAGGAACAGCAGTATCTTGATGCAAACAACAAGGACACAAGCAATACAAACGATTGGATAAATGATTATTATTATGGCGGTGTATGGCTCGGAGCTGCTATTATCAATGCTGAAATCACAGGAAACTGGGATAAGCCTGTTAATTTCATCAGAAGTAAAACCGGTAATTCAAATGAATTTTATTATGCTGATTCATGGGGCAGTGCAAGATATAACACACTTATGCAGATGTGTGCAATGGTTGCAACAAAGCATTCTGATACATCAGGAGCTGACTTCTCCGAGTGGTGCAAGGGTCAGATGAATATGGTTCTTGGCGATAATAATGCCAATGTATGTCTTGTTGTAGGATATAATGATGTTTCGGCTACATCACCGCATCACCGTGCAGCTTCAGGAATAAATGCAGGCGATGACTGGGCGGATTTCAATAACTGGAACGGTGATTATGCAAGTTCTCCTAACAGTCATGTCCTTTATGGTGCATTGTGCGGAGGTCCTACAAGTCATACTGATTTCAGCACTTTCCGTAAGCTTGATGCGAAAGATGCTACTTCAAATGAGGTTGCCCTTGACTATCAGGTGGGACTTGTAGGTGCAGCTGCCGGTCTTTATAATGCATTCGGTACAGGTAATGTTGTTGCTGAAATAGGTGATGAAGTTAAAGTTTATGCTGAGGAAATCGCAGTTGCTAACGGTGAAAAACCAAATCCTCCTGAAACGACCACAACAACAGAAACAACTACTACAGAAACCACAGTTACCACTGATGAAATAACGACAGAAAAATCGGAAACGACTACTACAACGAGTGTTAATCCGGACATTAAAGTAACCCTTTGGGGCGATGCAAACTGCGATGGCAAGGTAACAATTGCTGACGCAACTGCTATTATTCAGGCTCTTGGTAATCAGGACGAGTATGCTCTCTCCGCACAGGGTGCAGTAAATGCTGACGTTGTTGACAACGGTGATGGAGTAACAGGGGCTGATGCAAATGCAATTCAGGCAATTGAAGCCGGATTTGTAAAGCAGACGGATTTCCCGATAACTAAAGCACAGCTTGATTCTGCAATGGGTAAATAATAAAAAATTTGTTCATATATAAAAAAGGGCGGTTATCCGTCCTTTTTATTATTTTACTTATTCATTTAATATTCATAAATTTTATGTAATGAACAAAAATCTGCCGTTATTTTGTATGAATCCAACAATGTTTTTTAGGTTAATACAGAGAAAATACTGAAAAAGCCCCGTTTTTATTGTATTGTAACCGATATGTAACCGATTTGTAACCCAATGTGTGAAGAAATTATGTATAATGTAATCAGGATGTATTATGGTGTAAACTTATAATATTTCTATAACCATTAACTATGAAAGAAGTGTGATAATAATGCACAAAAGATTTAACAAAGTAAAATCAGCAGTTCTCAGCGGAATGATTGCTGCAACTTCAGTTGCCGGAAGCCTTGCAATGACTGCTCCGGCTATCTCGTCATCTGCTGCTTCAGATGACTATGCCAAGCTTCTTCAGTATTCTCTTTATTTCTATGATGCCAATATGTGTGGTAATCAGGTAGGAGAGACTTCCGGTATGGCATGGCGTGACGACTGTCATACGAGTGATGAAGTTAAAGGAGGTTTCCATGATGCAGGTGACCATGCCAAATTCGGACTTCCGGCAGGATATTCCGCTTCAACTCTTGGCTGGAGCTATTATGAGTTCAAAGACGCTTTTAATTCTACAGGTCAGGGAAGTCACCTCAAGACTATTACAGATTATTTCGCTGATTATTTCAGAAACAGCACAACTCTCAGCGGCGACACTGTAACAAACTTTGTTTATCAGATTGGTGACGGAGATCAGGACCATTCTGTATGGTGTGCTCCGGAAGTTCATGTTGATAATAGCAGAAAAACTTTCAGCACATCTTCCGGTGCAAGTGATATTGCCGCATCTTATGCAGCTGCTCTTGCTGTAAACTATGTAAACTTCGGTAATGCTGACGACCTTAAATATGCTAAGGCTTTGTTTGAATTCTCCACAAAGTACAATCAGTGTGCTAAAGATGGTCCAAATAATTTCTATGCTTCACGTGATTATTATGACGATCAGGCATGGGCTGCCGGCTGGCTGTATTATGCTACTAATGATAACAAGTATAAGGATTTCCTTGATACTTATATGAATTCTGCAAGTGGCGGAGCATCAGGGGATGGTTGTAAATGGGGTATCTATTCAACTATGAGCTGGAATAATGTTTCAATGGGTGCAGGTATTCTTCAGGCTGAAATAACAGGGGATTCTGCTGACTGGAAAAAGGTGACTGATTACCTGGACAGCCATGGAGCAAATTCTAATGATTATTACTTTGAGGATGAATGGGGAAGTGCAAGATATAATACAGCTCAGCAGATGACTGCACTTGTTGCTGCAAAGCATGGTGCAGCAAGTTACAATGACTGGGCTAAAGGACAGATGGATTATATCATGGGCAACAAGGGTGTAGGAAGTAATTCACCTGTATGCTTTGTTGTAGGATTTGCAGATAATTCAGCTAAGAATCCACATCACAGAGCAGCTTCCGGTTATTCAAGTTTTGAAGAAATGGGTGATAATACACAGTCAAGCAGTAAAGGTCATACACTTGTCGGTGCTTTGGTAGGTGGTCCTACAAGCCGTAACGGTGATTATAATGATTCAGTCACTGACTACAAAGCAAATGAAGTTGCAAATGACTATAATGCTGCGTTTGTAGGTGCTGCTGCCGGTCTTTATAATATTTATAAGACAGGTTCAGCTGTTTCTTCTATCGAAGGTGTTGACAAGATTTATAATGAAACTGTTTCAGGTCCTGTGAATACAACGACGTCTCAGCCGGTACAGACAACTGTAAATACAACACAGTCAACTCCGATTCAGACAAATCCTTCTCAGTCATCAGGCGTAAAGGAAATCAAGCCAAATTATAAGTTTGATTATTCAGCTGTTGATGAAGATGAGAGAATGATTGGCTGGAAATGGTCCGAATTTGGTCTTGGTGCGAATGATAAACCTACAAAAGTTGAAGTTACTATTTCTGCAAATGGTACGATAGGCAAGTGGCAGGGTGCATTTGGTTCATCTACAAAGATTCAGCCTGATTACTGGACAATAACTGACGATATGGAACAGACTTTCAATGGAAATACTGCTACAATTACATGGAATATTGATTCTGCAACTTCTGATGTTATTCAGACACAGTATAATGGTGAGTTTAAGTTCGGTACATGGTGGGTTGACTGTAAGCAGTTTACTGTTGATTCCGTTAAGGTTTATACAGGTGATGCATCTTCAACTCAGCCAGTACAGTCATCACAGTCTACACCAAATACAAACACAACAGCGTCTCCTGTGACTCCGTCCGGTCCTGCTTCATATGAAGTAAAGCTTAATCAGAGTGTTGATTATACCTCACTTCCGGAAAATGACAGAATGATTGGCTGGGAATGGTCAAAATTCAATATCAAATCCGGCGAAAAGCCTACAAAGGTTGAGATTAATATCTCTGCTAACGGTAATATAGGCAAGTGGCAGGGTGCATTCGGTTCGTCTACAAAGGCTCAGCCGGACTTCTGGACTCAGACCGATGATATGGAACAGACTTTTAACAGCAATTCAGCTACTATCACATGGAATATTGATTCTGCAACTTCTGATATTATTCAGACACAGTACGGCGGAGAACTTAAACTCGGTATCTGGTGGATTGACTGTAAACAGTTTAACATTGATTCTATAAAAGTTTATACTGATGGAACTTCTTCAACTCCTACAACATCATCTGCACCTAACACAACTCAGTCTACTCCAAAGCCGACTCAGCCGGAACAGGATGTCAAAGTAACCCTCTGGGGCGATGCAAACTGCGATGGCAAGGTAACAATTGCCGATGCAACTGCTATTATTCAGGCTCTTGGTAATGCTGATGAATACAAACTTTCAGAACAGGGTGCAGTTAATGCCGACGTTGTTGATAACGGTGACGGAGTAACGGGTGCTGATGCAAATGCAATTCAGGCAATTGAGGCTGGATTTGTTAAGCAGATAGATTTCCCGATTACTAAAGCACAGCTTGATTCTGCAATGGGTAAATAATAAAAAATTTGTTCAT
>ERZ777011.2874-NODE-2874-length-12348-cov-3.089319_pt1 | contig 12348 bp, 11 predicted proteins | sample MGYA00374964_ERZ777011 | MGnify/ENA primary metagenome ERZ777011 (study PRJEB29310, sample SAMD00008975) | mouse gut metagenome | study: EMG produced TPA metagenomics assembly of the Metagenome analysis of fecal microbiota from mouse which was promoted...
CACCGGGGTGTTCGGATAGAGCGACTTCAGAATGCGGGTGTAGACCGTCACGGCGCGGTCGGGCCGGAAACCGGCCTTTCCGCCCGGGGTGTAGGCGTCGTCGCTGCGCAGGCGCAGGTTGGCCGTGTAGTGGTTCACCATGGAGTCCATGCTGCCGGCCGATACGCCGAAGAAGAGCCGCGGTTTGCCCAGCTTGCGGAAGTCGCGCAGATCGTCGCGCCAGTTGGGCTGCGGAACGATGGCGACGCGGTAGCCCTCCGCCTGCAACAGCCGGCCGATCACGGCCGCGCCGAATGCGGGGTGGTCCACATAGGCGTCGCCGGAGAAGAGAATGACGTCCAGGTAGTCCCAGCCGAGGGCCTCGACCTCTTTTGCCGAGGTGGGAAGCCACTCCGAAGGGGAGTGCGTAACGGTATTCCGAGCCATGGTCCGGGAGATTTAGGGGAGCAGCAGCGAACTGTCGCCGTAACTGAGGAACCGGAAACCGTGCGAAAGGGCGTGGTCGTAAAGCCGTCGCCACTCCTCGCCGATGAATGCCGATACCAGCAGCAGCAGGGTGCTCTTGGGTTGGTGGAAGTTGGTGATCAGACCCGAGGTGACCCGGTAGGTGAATCCGGGCATGATCATGATCTGCGTGGCGGCCCGAAGCCTCTCCGCTCCGGCCGACTCCATGTACGAGGCGAGGGCGTCCAACAACTGTGCGCCCGTTGCGGCGGCGGGAATGTCGTATGCTTCCCATTGTCCCACGGGGGTGTCGGCGTGCGGGGTCCCGTCGCGGAGAATCCGCCATCCCAGTACGGCCAGCGACTCCAGCGTACGTACCGAGGTCGTGCCCACGGCGACAACGTGTCTCCCTGCCATGGCCTCCGTCAGGCGGCGTACCGTACCGGTTGTCACCTCGAAGTGTTCGGTGTGCATGGTATGCTGCAGCGGGTCGTCGGCCTTGACGGGCAGAAAGGTGCCCGCTCCCACGTGCAGCGTCACCTCCTCGGTCCGTATTCCTGAGCCGCGCAGCGTTCCGATCAGCTCCGGAGTGAAGTGCAGTCCTGCCGTAGGGGCGGCCACGGAGCCCTCGAAACGGGAGTATACGGTCTGGTAGCGGGTGTCGTCGATCGCTTCGCTCTCGCGCCCCAGGTAGGGCGGGATGGGAATGCGGCCGAGGTGTTCGAGCAGTTGGCCGAAGCTCAGCGCCGCGTCCCAGGCGAAACGGATCACCTGCGAGGTGCCTGACGTGCCTTCGTGCCATGCCTGCATCCGACACGGCTTTCCGCCGTAGTCGAATTCGATGGCGAGCGCTCCCTCCTTCCACTTCTTGAGGTTGCCGACGATGCACAGCCACCGGCACTCGCCCTGTGCCGCGAAGGCGTGTTCGTAGTCGGCGGGGGCATGCGGTTCGAGGCAGAAGATCTCTATCCGTGCGCCGCTGGGCTTGTGCATGACGATGCGTGCCCGGATCACCTTCGTGTTGTTGAACACCAGGAGGCTCTGCGGGGGAAGCTCTTCGCCGATGTTGCGGAAACGGGTTTCGGAAAGGTCGCCGCCGCGCCAGACGAGCAGCCGCGAGGCGTCGCGCTCGGCGACGGGGAAACGGGCGATGCGGTCGTCGGGCAGGGGGTAATCGAAATCCGATATGCTTACGCTGTTGGCTCGTATCATGCGGAGTCGGGGAGGCTATGTCGTGCGGCCTGCGCCGCAGCGGGTTGTCAAAAAAAGGAGAGGCCCGCATGCGTCTGTAAGCCGGGTCCTGTGCGTGCCGACGGTTCGCACCGCGGCACGTTTCCGCCATTTATCTATTCCTGCGGTCTCCCGCAGGCTAAAGCGGCCTACCCCCCGGCAGCGGGCGAGCAACCCTTGAATGCCGGTATACATGGCCTTGCAACCCGCAAGTGGTACGGCCCCGCGTGTCGCCACGACGGGCGGTGGGCTCTTACCCCGCCTTTTCACCCTTACCCCCGACAGGGGCGGTCGTTTTCTGTTACCTTGACTGTGCCCTCACGGACATCTACCCGTTAGGTAGTGCGGTGCTCTGCGTTGCCCGGACTTTCCTCTCCCCCTTGCGGGGCAGCGGCGGAACGTCGCGGCAGGCTCTCCATGCCGCAAAAGTAGTCATAATTGCCGGGAATCCCTCCGTCGCTCCGTCGATTATTCTCGATTCCCGGCCGGGGTGCGACGGACGCACGGAATCGGCCGGGGCGGCGGGCCGTCGGCCGAACGATTTAATTCCTATCTTTGCCGAAACGGGAAACGTAAGGGAGCGATGGCGCAGGGAAAGATAGTCGTGATGTACCCCACCTGGGGGGAGGCGAGGCCGTTCATGCTCGGTCCGGGCGGCGGTGCGGTGGAGGTGTGGCGGTGCGGGATCGGCCCTGCGGAGTGCGCTGCGCGTACGGCGGCTCTGCTCGTTGCGCGTCGGCCCGACTTCGTGTTGCTGGCAGGCATCGCCGGCGCACGTCCCCGGAGCGGGCTCTCGAAAGGCGATACGGTGACGGTGTCGCGCGAGTATGCCGTCGATGTGGGGACGCTCCGCGGGGACCGTTTCGTGGCGCTGCCCGTGGACGGAAACGACGCCGGAAACAACTTCTACGACAATCCCACGCCTTTGCCGCCTTTGTTCCGGAGCGTGGCCTCGGATACGGTCGCCGTCGCGGGGACTCCTCTGCGTGCCGGCAGTCCGGCCGAGATAGAGAATATGGAGGGGGCGGGCTTCTTCGCCGTGTGCGGTGCGCTGGGAGTGAGGTTCGCCGAGCTTCGCTGCATATCGAATTACGTGGGCGAGGAGCGGTCCGGATGGCGGGTTGCGGAGGCGGTCGAACGGCTTGCGGAGGATGTGCGGAGCTTCGTAGAGGCCGTGAAGACACGGCTTTAGCGTAGGGGAAGAGAACCGTCCTTCCGGAGAGAAGGGCCGAAACAGATCAGGTAGTATTGGAGTTTATGAGATTATCGTTAGCCATTTCGCCGTGTCCCAACGACACGTTCATGTTCGATGCCATGCTCAACGGCCGCATCGATACCGAAGGGTTGGAGTTCGACGTCGTTTTCAAAGATATAGAGGAGCTGAATGCGGGACTCTGTGCCGCAGAGGGAGCCGGGCCGCAGATCAGCAAGGCGAGCTATGCCGTCCTGCCGCAGGCGGCGGGGCGTTACGGCGCCCTGCGCAGCGGAAGTGCGCTGGGGCGAGGCAACGGTCCGCTGCTGGTGGCCCGCGATGCGGCGGCCGCCTCCGACGATGCGTCGTTGCGGGTCGCCGTGCCGGGGATGCACACCACGGCCAATTTGCTCATGGAGCGTCTCTTTCCCCATCTCTCCCGCAAACGGGCCTGTCTCTTTTCGGATATTCCCGGGATCGTCGGGCGGGGCGAATGCGATGCGGGCGTACTGATCCACGAGGGACGCTTCGTCTATCGCCGTTACGGTCTCGTCCTACTGGCCGACCTCGGTGCGGAGTGGGAACGGGTCACGGGGCTGCCTCTGCCGTTGGGAGTGATTGCGGCCGACCGGAGCCTGCCCTCGGCGGTGATCCGGACGGTCGACCGAGTATTGCGCAGGAGCATCGCCTATGCGTTCGCGCATCCCGCCGAATCGTTGCCTTTCGTCCGGGAACATGCGCAGGAGATGGATGAGCGGGTGATAAGGGATCATATCGGGCTCTTCGTGAACGACTATTCGCTCGATATCGGCCGGGTAGGGACTGAGGCGGTCGAGAGGCTGCTCGGCATGCCCGGTTCGGCACTGTTTCTCGACTGAAGTCCGGCTCCGGGTACGAAGGAGACTGATTTTCAGTCCTCTTTTCTTTTTGCCCAACCTATTGCCGAACCAAATGCTGCCATCCTCAAAATTCGTGTGGCCCCCGACCGATGCCGACAGCCCGCTCTGCGAAGGGGCGTTATCGCCTTTTATATGTTTCGGTCTGGAAGAGGGGATTGCTCAACGCCGTGTCGAATAACGTAATCGTGTCGGCGTCGATTATTTCATACACCCACGTTTTACCCATAAAGGCATTGAAGTAATCGGATTTTTCGCTGTGCGTTGCGAACGCACTTATCTCCCCTTTCGAGGGAGTAATGTAGAAATAATAATCGTCTTCGTAATACTTGCTGCTATAATGCAGGGTACCGCAAAAGTCGATCGGCACATCACTCAATGTACTCTTTTTGGGCGTAGGAGAATCGAACGGAGTAAAGACAAGGGTCGTCTCTTCGCATACGAACGTTCCGTTCAGAACTTGCAAAGCCTCTTTTTCCGCTTGAGAAAATCCGGAGGCAGCCTCATCCTCTTTCGAACACCCCGTCATCGAGAGAGCGATGAACATGGCGAGTAGAATCTTTTTCATCGTTTTTGGTTTTCGGAATTTATCTCTTTTATGGATTGAGTCGTTTGTCGAGGACACGTGTCGCTGTTCGGGCCAAAGATACTGACTGCATGCGGTATAAACAACGATTATTGAACGGGGAGTCGCCGGCTCCGAGGGGCGTCGCCCGCGGTATCGGCGTGCGGGGTGTCGCGGGATTTTTCCGTAAATCCGGGAGGGAGGTTGGAATATCCGGATATTATCCGTTTATTTGTTGTCGGAAAAAGGGGGTGCCTCCGTGGGGGCGGCTGAGATTATACCCAATGAACCTGATACGGTCAATACCGTCGTAGGGATTTTTTTCTGAGTATATTGCTTTCTATTCGTGCGCATTCGGGCACTTTCGTTTTCCGTATACCTGCTTTTAACGGAGGAGTGGAATGACGATGTTCGGCGTACAATTCATCACACATTATACAGATACCTTAACCTACCTCGACTCGGTGCGCATCGCACTGGAGGGGGGCTGCCGTTGGATACAACTGCGCATGAAGGAGGCTTCCGATGCCTATGCGGAGGAGGTCGCCCGGCAGGCGCAGAAGATGTGCCGTGCCTGCGGGGCGGTCTTCATCATCGACGACCGCGTGGAGCTCGCCGCCAGGCTGCATGCCGACGGCGTGCATCTGGGGAAGGCCGACATGCCCGTGCGGGAGGCCCGTCGTCTGCTCGGACCGGGATTCCTGATCGGAGGGACGGCCAATACGTTCGAGGACGTCCTCCTGCATTACGAGGGGGGCGCCGACTACATCGGCTGCGGCCCGTTCCGTTATACCGCCACCAAACAGAAACTCGCTCCCGTGCTGGGGCTCGAAGGCTACCGGACCCTTATCGCCCGCATGCGGGCGGAGGGGATCGTGTTGCCCGTGGTGGGCATCGGCGGCGTGACGGCCGGGGATATGGCCTCTCTGGCCGAGGCCGGTCTCGGCGGGATCGCCCTCAGCGGCAGCGTGCTGCGTGCGGCCGATCCGGTGGACGAAATGCGCAGGGTCATGCAGATCGCAAAACAAGTTTCAGATAATCATGGAAGACAAGATCAAAATTAATTACCCCGATTCCGAGAAGGTCTACATGCCGGGCTCCCTCTATCCGGAGCTTCGCGTGGGGATGCGGCGCGTGCGGCTGACGCCTACGGTGGTCGTGAAGGACGGGAAGAAGGTACAGACGGAAAATCCGCCGGTGTACATCTACGATACCAGCGGCGCTTATAGCGATCCCGACGTGCAGGTGGATCTGCGCAAGGGGTTGCCGCGCCTGCGGGAGGAGTGGATACGGAAACGGGAGGTGGAACGGTTGCCGGGCATCACTTCCGAATACGGTCGGGCGAGGCTGGCCGATCGGGGCCTCGACCACCTGCGCTTCGAGCATATGCAGCTTCCCTACCGTGCCAAGGAGGGGTGTCAGGTGACGCAGATGTATTACGCCCGGCAGGGTATCGTCACGCCCGAGATGGAGTATGTGGCCATCCGCGAGAACATGAACTGCCGCGAGCTGGGCATCGAGTCGTACATCACTCCCGAGTTCGTCCGCCAGGAGATCGCCGCGGGACGTGCCGCGTTGCCGGCCAACATCAACCATCCCGAAGCCGAGCCGATGATCATCGGCTCCCGTTTCCTGGTGAAGATCAATACCAACATCGGCAACTCGGCCACTTCGTCCACCATCGAGGAGGAGGTGGAGAAGGCCGTGTGGAGCTGCAAGTGGGGCGGAGATACGCTGATGGATCTCTCCACGGGCGACAACATCCACGAAACCCGCGAATGGATCATCCGCAATTGCCCCGTGCCGGTGGGAACGGTACCCATGTATCAGGCCATGGAGAAGGTCAAGGGGCGTGCCGAGGAGCTGACGTGGGAGCTTTTCCGCGACACCCTCATCGAGCAGTGCGAGCAGGGAGTGGACTATTTCACCATCCACTGCGGCATCCGCCTGAAGAATATCCACTACGCCAACGAGCGCCTGTGCGGCATGGTCAGCCGCGGGGGGAGCATCATTTCGCAGTGGTGCAAGGCCCACGACAGGGAGAGTTTCCTGTATGAGCATTTCGATGATATCTGCGACATCTGTGCGCGTTACGACGTGGCGCTGTCGCTCGGCGACGGCCTGCGTCCCGGAGCCATTCGCGATGCCAACGACCGGGCGCAGTTCGCCGAGCTCGATACGATGGGCGAGCTGGTCGAACGGGCTTGGGCGAAGAACGTGCAGGCGTTCATCGAGGGACCGGGACACGTCCCCATGCACAAGATACGGGAGAACATGGACCGCCAGATAGAGAAGTGCCACGGTGCGCCGTTCTATACGCTCGGTCCGCTGGTGACGGACATCGCGCCGGGCTACGACCACATCACGAGCGCCATCGGCGCCGCGCTCATCGGGTGGTACGGCACGGCGATGCTCTGCTACGTCACTCCCAAGGAGCACCTGGCCCTGCCTCAGAAGGAGGACGTGCGCGTGGGGGTGGTGACCTACAAGATCGCCGCCCATGCGGCCGACCTGGCCAAGGGACATCCGGGAGCCGACGTGCGCGACAATGCACTCAGCAAGGCCCGCTACGAGTTCCGCTGGAAGGACCAGTTCAACCTGAGCCTCGATCCGGAGCGTGCGCTGAGCTATTATCGCGAGGCCAACCACCTCAACGGCAAGTACTGCACCATGTGCGGACCCCATTTCTGCGCCATGCGCATCAGCCAGCAGCTCCGCGACTGCGACTATACCGCCGGCGGAGAGGGCGAGGTCAGCGAACGGGAATAATCACAACAAATGAAGCATATGATTGAAACGAAAGTATCGCAGGGAATCGTAAGTACCTATTTCGACAAGCTCCAGAAAAACCTGGAACTGGACGTGGCCATCGTGGGCGGCGGTCCTTCGGGGATCGTGGCCGCTTATTACCTCGCCAAGGCGGGGCTTCGGGTGGCGCAGTTCGACCGCAAGCTCGCTCCCGGCGGGGGCATGTGGGGCGGTGCCATGATGTTCAACCAGATCGTGATCCAGGAGGAGGCCATGGATATCGTGCGCGAGTTCGGGATCAACCATGCACCCTTCGGCGAGGGGTTGTATGTGATGGATTCGGTGGAGAGCACCTCGGCGCTCCTTTATCATGCCGTGCATGCGGGGGCGACCGTGTTCAACTGCTATTCGGTGGAGGACGTGGTCTACAAGGAGAACCGTGTGAGCGGCGTGGTGGTGAACTGGACGCCGGTGCTGCGCGAGGGGCTGCATGTGGACCCGCTCAACATCCTGGCGAGAGTGGTGATCGACGGCACCGGGCACGACAGCGAGATCGCCGCTACGGTGGCCCGCAAGAACGGTGCGCGGCTCAATACCGAAACCGGCGGCGTGGTGGGCGAACGTTCGCTCGATGTGGCGACCGGCGAGGACGAAGTGGTAAGGGGGACGAAGGAGATCTATCCGGGGCTTTATGTCTGCGGTATGGCGGCTTCGGCGGTCTCCGGAACACCCCGTATGGGGCCGATCTTCGGAGGAATGCTCATGTCGGGCAAAAAGGTGGCCGACGAGATCATTGCCCGTCTGAAAGGGTGACGCCTCGTGCGGTATCGGTGTGCCCGGGGGCCGGAGAATATTCTCCGGCCCCCGGGTTGTTTTTCCTGGCGAACAGCCCGGGCCATTCGCCCGAAGAGGGGGCGGTGGCGGAACCCGTTGGGCGGGTGTTCGTGTGCGACGGGACGATGGAGGACCGGGGGAGTGCCGCAGAGTAGGCCGATGGTCTCCCGGCCGCGTAGAGCGGGGCTGTATTCTTTGTAGCGGCGTGGTTGCGGCCTGTCGTTTTGTCGGGGCGTTTGCCGGGACGGTACGATGGCGTCGTGCCGGGCAGAGCCGGAGGTCGGCCGCGTAGGACCTTTCGCCCGCTGGAGCGTACGGAGGAGTTCCGGAGAAGAGGCCGGTGCGCCGGCGGAGGGAGGCGGTCAGCGGGCCGCTTGCAGCAGGCGGTCGAGGTGGCGGAGTACGCTGTCGGTGTCGGCCGAGGTGCGGAAGCGCGACCAGATGTCGCCCAGCAGGGCCGCACCGCCGAAGCCGAAGTCGCGTACCTCCGGCAGGTTTCGTGCCGACACTCCGCCCAGGGCCATGACTTTGCCGTCGATGATCCCCGCGGTTGCCGCCGCGTGCAGGGCTTCGGGCGGAAAGGCCGCGCGGTATCCCTCTTTGGAGATGCTGTCGAAGACGGGGCTCAGAAAGAGGTAGTCCGCGGTTGTCCGGTGGGCGGCCACCTCTTCCAGCGAGTGGCACGACCGGCTGACCGTGCCGCGGAAGGCGGCGGGCGGGAGGGGATTGCGGCCGTTGAGGTGTACTCCGCCCAGCCGGTAGGCTTGTTGGAGGGGGAAGTGGTCGTGCAGGGTGATGCAGGGGCGGTAGGCGGAGGGAAACCGTTCGATCAGGGCGGCGAGTTCGGCGGCCGGGCATCCCGGTTTGCGCAGGTGTACGCGGTCGACCCCCCGGTCGAGCATCGCCTGCATGAGTTCCGCTTCGCCCGGCAGGAATTCCGGTGCGGTGATGACGATCAGCTTCATCGGTCGTCGTGTTCCGGTTCGGGGAAATGCCACAGCGGACCGTTGCCGTGGCCGATGCGCAGCGGACGGGCGGCTTCGATGGCGCGGGTTACGTAGGCTTTTGCCTCGCCTACGGCCTCCCGCAGCGGGAGCCCCTTGCCGAGCAGGGTGGCGATGGCCGAAGAGAGGGTGCAGCCTGTGCCGTGGAGGTTGGAGGTGTCGATGCGCCGGGCGGTGTAGGCGTGCAGCTCTCCGTCGCAGAGGATGTCGGTGGGATGTTCTCCGTCGAGGTGTCCTCCCTTGATCAGAAAGGCGCAGCCGTAGCGGTCGTGGAGCCGTCGTGCCGCCCGGCGCATGCCTTCGATGTCGGCGACGGTTTCGCCCGTGAGCAGCGCCGTTTCGGAGAGGTTGGGCGTCACCAGCGTGCAGCGGGGGAGGAGACGGTCGCAGGCTGCTTCGAGAGCGTCGGCCTGCGTCAGCATCCTGCCGCTGGTGGCGAGGGCTACGGGATCGAAGACGATGTTGCCGCATCCGTGCCGCTCCAATACCTCGGCGATGGCGTGCAGGATGGCGGGGGTACCCGTCATGCCGATCTTGACGGCGGCGGGTGCGAGGTCCTCGATGACGGCGTCGCACTGGCGGCCTACCGTGTCGGCCGGGAGGTACTCCACCTGTGCCACGCCGCGGGTGTTCTGCACGGTGACGGCCGTGAGGGCTGCGGCGGCGTAGCCTCCCAGTGCGGAGACGGTCTTGATGTCGGCCTGTATGCCGGCCCCGCCGGAGGGGTCGGAGCCGGCGATGGAGAGGATGACGGGCGGTGTGTTCATCGGTTTGCGGAGGATGGTTGCATGGCCGTTGTACGGCGGTGTTTGCAGTGAAGGAAAAGGGGGTGTCCGTAGCGTCGGGCGACTCTGCCTGCGGTCGCGGTGTCTTGCGATCCGCGGGGATGGAGCGCTCTTTCGCAGCCTTCCGGCCCGCTCACTCTTTGCGCAGGAAGGTGCGGAACAGCAGAGTGGGACCGTCGGTCCGGACGGTGAACGTGTCGCCTTCCGCCTCGTTCAGCGTGCCGCACCACCAGGAGCGCAGCCCCTCGGCGGGCGGTAGGTAGCGCAGACCGTGGACGGTGACCCGCGTGCCCGGGGCGAGGGTGAAGATGGATACCTGTTGTCGGGGCATGGAGGCGAGGGTCGCCGTGCCGTCCACGGCGTTGAAGACGCCGTAGGGGGTTACCATCTGCACCTCGGCCTGCCGGGCGTAGTCGGCCAGCAGGCTGATGTTGCCTATCGTATGGTCTTCGCGACGGCCGGTGGCGCCGAGAATGGTGATCTTTCCGTACCCCTGTTCCATGCAGAATGCGAAGGCTTTGGTGAGGTCGTTGGTCTCCTGGTCGGGGACGATGTGCAGCACCTCCCGGAATCGCAGGGCCGTTGCGTCGCGGATGGAGTCGCCGTCGCCCACGATGGCCGCCGGCCTGCCGCCGCGGGTGATATAGGCGTCGGCCGCACCGTCGCAGCATACCACCCTGCGGGCATGGGCCAGCAGGGCGGCGGGAATCCCTTCGGCGGGGTACTCGCCGTCGGCGAGAATGACCGTCTCGGGTATGGAAGAGATGTCAGGCATCGGAACGTGTCGCATTTCCATCGTGCATCATTTTTAACCATTTGAAATATCCGGCCACGGCCGCTACGGCATACAGCGCGTAGAGTCCCCCGGTGGGGTAGAGTCCTTTGTGGAAGTAGAGGCCGGCGGAGATGACGTCGACCGCGATCCACACCAGCCATTGTTCGGCATATTTGCGCGAGAGCATCCACAGGGCGGCGATGCTCAGCGCGGTGGTGAGGCTGTCGCCGTAGGGGACGGTGCTGTCGGTGAAGTTCACCAGCAGGACCGCTATTGCGGCAAAGGCTCCCGCCGAGAGGAGCGCGAGCGGCAGGATCGACCTGCGGGGTATCCTCGTGATGGAGAGTTCCCGGTCGGTACCGCTTCCCCTGCGCCATACGATCCAGCCGTAGATACCCGCACACAGGTAATAGATGTTGACGGCCATGTCGGCATAGAATCCTGCACCGTAGTAGACGAAGATGTAGACGGCGGGCATCACGATGCCTGCGAGCCACAGCCAAATGCTGGCCCGGTATTCGAGCCACAGGTAGGCGAGCCCTATGGCCGTGCCGATGATCTCCAGGTAGTCCATGCGAGGTACGGGGTTGTCCGAAGTGCAAAGATAATCATCTTGAGCGGGCCTTCGGTGTGGGAGCGGCTGTTTATTCGGCAGGAATGTTCGGATGCCTCCGCTCGGCGAAGGCTCAACAGCGCGTTTGGGTGGGTCGGCGGGGGAGTGGCGGACCCGATCGTCGGCCGCAGGAAACCTGTTTCAGGCCGGAGGAAGACGGTTGCGGAAGGGCGGAGGGAAAGAGCTGTCGGCGAGAACCGGGATGTTTCGCCGCCGCGAATCGATCCGAGGGAGGCGGTTGCTGTGCTTTTTTCATCGAATATTCGTTATATTTGCCTTGAAGCTGCGCAACCGGCTCCGGGCGGATCTCCGGGCTGCATGTCGGATTTTCGATGGGATTGTGTCGTATTTTATTGTAGAATAGTAGGTTGCGTGCGTTCGTGGCGCTGCGTGCGGGAAGGGGGTGTCGGCCGAGGGGCCGGTGCGGTCCGTGTTCCGGCGGCGCCTGCAAAGGAAAAGGATTGTCGAATCAAACAAATAATTTATTCAATGAGCAAGGTACTGATAATCGGAGCCGGCGGTGTGGGGACCGTGGTGGCGCACAAAGTAGCGGCCAGTCCGGTGTTTACGGAGATCATGTTGGCCAGCCGCACCAAGAGCAAGGCCGACGACATAGCCGCCGCAGTGGGCGGAGACAGGATCAAGACGGCGCGGGTGGATGCCGACAGCGTCGAGGAACTGACGGCGCTGATGCGTGCTTTCCGGCCGGATATCGTGATCAACGTGGCACTTCCCTACCAGGACCTTACGATCATGGATGCCTGCCTCGAATGCGGTGTCAACTATCTGGATACGGCCAACTACGAACCCAAGGACGAGGCGCATTTCGAGTATTCGTGGCAGTGGGCCTATCGCGAGAGGTTCCGCGAGGCGGGGCTGACGGCCATCCTCGGCTGCGGTTTCGACCCCGGAGTGACCTCCATCTTTACGGCCTATGCCGCCAAGCACCACTTCGACGAGATCCACTACCTCGATATCGTGGACTGCAACGCCGGCAATCACGGCATGGCATTCGCCACCAACTTCAATCCGGAGATCAACATCCGCGAAGTGACCCAGCCCGGCAAGTACTGGGAGAACGGTCGGTGGGTGGAGACCGCCCCGCACGAAATACACAAGCCGCTGACCTATCCGGAGATCGGGGAGCGTGAATCGTACGTCATTTACCACGAGGAGCTCGAATCGCTCGTGAAGAACTATCCCACCATTCGCCGTGCGCGTTTCTGGATGACCTTCGGACAGGAGTACCTCACCCATCTGCG
>ERZ777011.2875-NODE-2875-length-12348-cov-2.396323_pt1 | contig 12348 bp, 15 predicted proteins | sample MGYA00374964_ERZ777011 | MGnify/ENA primary metagenome ERZ777011 (study PRJEB29310, sample SAMD00008975) | mouse gut metagenome | study: EMG produced TPA metagenomics assembly of the Metagenome analysis of fecal microbiota from mouse which was promoted...
TTTTTACATTTTGCGTCTTTTAATTCTTCTTCTAAGGCTCTAGAGGGATTCTTTAAATTATTCTTAACCAAATCATAAGCAGCACTAATCGTTTTCATTTTCTCTTCAAAAGTAGCTCTTACACTATTATCAGGATAATTATCAGGATGGAGTTTCCTTGCAATACTTCGATATGCTTTTTTAGCTTCTTGTTCACTACTACCCTCTTTTATTCCCAGAGTTTGATAAGCTTCTTTAACAGTCATAAATAAAAACCCCCTTTTTTTGGAAGTTATTCTATCACAAACACACGATTATGTCAAATTTTAAACTTTAAAAAAGAGTTATAAAAACTCTTTAAACTCTTCTCTATTATGCTCCTCTGTATCTAATAATTTTTTAGCTAACTCAACAATTTCTTGATCTTCATTATCATATTTGTGGATATTCTCAGTTATTGCCATAACTCCTTTTTCATTACCCTCCATCATTAGTTTAGCCATTTTCTTATCACTAGCTCCTAGTGTCATAACTTCACTCATAATTTTTGAACTAATTTGAGACATTTTACTACTATCTTCCATTTTAGCTCCATACTTTATTAAAATATCTTTTGCCTCATCTATTATATTTTCATACTCCGCTCTTTGTTCTTTCACAATCTTTGAAAGTTTTTCATCTTCTATTTTTTCTATTATCGTATCAATTCCAATTAATCCCATTCGAGCATTTTCTATTATTAAATTTAAAAATATAATATTATCATTAGCTTTTTCTTTCATAACACTTCACCATTAATAGTATGTGCTTATTATCTAAATTTATACTCCAAAATAATTTTACAGTTTATTCCAATATTTCAGCCAACAGATTTTTTTACGCCTATCTAAATGAGATAATAATATAGGTGAAAAAAATGAATTATGGCAAAAAAATGAAAGAGATCAGACAAAACAATTCTCTAACCCAACAAGATATCGCAAAATTATTAAACATCGCCAGAAGTACTTATAAGCAATATGAAACCCAGTATGATATAATGCCTATTATCCATCTCAATACCTTTTGTAATCATTTTAATCTCTCCATCGATTACATATTAGGATTAACTGCTAATTCGCATTATTCTAAATCAATAAAAGAAATTGATTTAACTACTTCTGGTAGTAGAATTAAAACTTTACGTAAAGAGCATAAATTAACTCAAGAGCGGCTCGCCAAAAAATTAAATATCGCCAACACTATGCTATGTGAATACGAAAAAGGCCATTATGTAATTTCTACAGCAACTCTTTATGCTCTAGCAAGATTATTTAATGTTTCATGCGATTACATCCTAGGTAAAACAAATATCTTACATCCCATAAAAGAAGTAGTACAAAGCTAATTCTTTTTTATTGCTAAAATAAGTACATTTTAATTGTACTAAACACCTTACATTTTGGTCAAGGACCAAATTTTAATTAAAAATAGAAAAAATTACCAAATTTAATTTATTTATCTATCTATTTAAATAATTTATAAATTATTACAATTAGTAGAAACCCCACAATTATTTAAAAGTATTTAATTATACCAAAAATAATATAATTTAAAGAAATACTTGATTTTTTCAAAAAAATAAGTTATTATATCCAACAAATTCACTAAAAAAACAAAAAAAATGTTTTTTTAAACAAAATTGTGATATAATAATTGTGACGAGGAGGCCAAACAAATGAAATTATTAAAAATTGTAGCTAATAATTTTAAATTATGTGAAAAAGATTTTACAATTTCTTTTATCCCTACTGGAAATAAAACTGCTGAAGATAAAGAATTCGAATTACAAGAAATAGCAGACAATCTATATGTTTTTAACACTATTGGTATAATCGGAAAAAATGCTTCCGGTAAAACAACCACGGTTGAATTATTATCAATTATATATGACATATTTTCTAATTACAGAATTAATGCATCTAAAAATATTTTTAAATTTATTGAAAAACCATTAAACTTAGATATAACATTTTTTCATGAAAGAGCAATTTATCACTATATAACTGATTTGGTAAAAAATATTAATTCTGTAGACAATACCTCTGTTTTCTTTAAAAATGAAAAACTGTATAAAAGAATCTACAAAAAAGCTCACGCTAAAAATATCGTTGAATATGATAAATACAGCGAAATAAACTTCGATGTGAAATTACCTGAAGATACTTCGATGATATATTCCTTATTAAAAGATATTGATTTAAGAGGTATATATTGTGCAAGTGATGATTATATATATAGAGATTACGCTAATGCATTTAATGTCTATAAACTTTTAAATAACAATTTAGCCATAATTACATCTTTACTTAAATTATTTGATGAACATTTAGATAACATTAAAATGTTAAATGAAAATAAATATAAAATTATTTATACAAATGGGTCAGCCAAAGAAGTATCCAACACTGAACTTTATGAAATATTATCAAGTGGTACAACTAAAGGATTCGGTTTATTTACATTTGTTGTATATTCCCTAAAAACTGGATCGGATTTAATAATAGATGAAATTGAAAATCATTTCCATAAAACCTTAGTCGAAAATCTTGTAAACTTATATAAAGATAAATCTGTTAATAAAAAGAAAGCTACTTTAATTTTTACAACTCATTACTGTGAAATATTAGATTTATTTAATAGAAGTGATAATATTTATATAAGTAAATATGATAAATCTATTAAATTAGAAAATATGCATAAAAATTATAAATTTAGAACCGAATTATCCAAAAGTAACAAATTTTATAATAATGAGTTTAATACAAATGTAAGCTATGAATCCCTAATGAATTTCAAAAAGGAATTAATGTAATGCGAATTCTTTTGATATGTGAAGGCCAAAACGAAGAAATTCTTTTAAACTGTTTATTAGAGGCTGATGCTATGCAATTTACCAGAGACGACCTAATTGGAAGAAGACCTTACCCTAATTAGGCAATTAAATAATCCTATTATTAAAACTGAATTAAAACACTACAACAGACCTGTAAAAGTTTATCGAATAGGCGATAAACAAAATGATAAGCTTATCATCCCCAAAGATTTAAAAAATATTATTACTAATAATGAAATATATAAATATTGCACTAAACCTGAATTAGAAATACTTCTTATATTAAATGAAAAATATGAAAAAGAATATGAAAAAGTCAAAAGTTCTCTATCTCCAAAAGCTTTTGCAAAAAAGTATATAAAATATAATGGAAGGAGATATGATCAATCATCTAAATTCTTAGAAATGTATTACGGTGGCGAAAATATTAAAAATCTAATCAATAACATCAAACAATATAAAATTTATAAACGAAAACACAGCAAAGAAGAACTATATCTAGCTGATTTATTAAAATAAATATTCATAACTGCACTTTATTTTATCTAAAATTATATTATCATTAAATTTAAGGGAGACACAATTATCTTGTGAATTTTATGTAAACACCATTACAAAATGTAAATGGTGATTTTTCTACTAATTTTACATATTTTTTACATTAATCAAAAAATTAGAACTAATATGACAAAAATAATCTATTTTATTTAATTAGCATTTGCAATAAATTAATCTTTAAGTTATAATTATAATGGTGATATTATGGCAAAAAAAAAGAAATCAAAATCTGCGGAAAAAGAAGATTTTCAATATAGTGTTGAATTAACAGGATTAATTTTAATTTTAATCGGATTAATTGGCTTTGGCTTTGGTCCAGTTGGTTCTTATATTAAAAAATTTGCAATGTTTTTAGTTGGCGGATGGGCTTGGATTTTTCTTTTAATTTTCCTTTTATTTTTAGGGGGATACATGCTTTTTAAAAGAAAATTACCTAAATTTTTAAGCCAAAAACTCATTGGTTTATATGTTATAATTATTGTTATTCTAGTTGCTAGTCACTTTGGCTTTATTGAAAAATGCCGAGAAACAGGAACTAATATTTTCCAAGCTACAATCGATGAATACATGAATAGAATATCTACAATCGGCACAAGTACTGCTTTATTTACGAGTGGCGATACTTCCATTGAAATTGGTGGAGGAATAATTGGCGCTGTGGCAAGCGCAGGGCTAAGTGCACTTTTTGGTCTTACAGGAACTAAAATTGTCTGTATAATACTAGTTATATTTGGCTCTATTCTATTATTCAATATAACTCTTGCTGATATTTTAACTAAACTTAAAAATATTTTTAAAGCTATGCAAAATAAAGAAAAAGAACATCCTAAAGAAAAAATATCTGAAACCAAACTTTATGACTACGAAGAACACCCTGATTATGTCGAACCACCCGAGAAAAATGATAAAGTTGTAATTACAAGTATGGATGAAATTAAAAACTTAAAAGAAAGTGCTCCTAAAGAAAACTTAGAAATGCCGAAGAAAAATAATTATATCAACTCTAGTTATACTCTTCCACCTCTATCTCTATTAGATGATAACAAAGATAGTAACAATAAAAAAGTTAATTCTAACAATTTCATCAGAAGCAACAAAGAAAATCTAGAGCGTGTATTAAATGACTTCCAAATCAAAGGCCAAGTAGTGGAAATTCATATTGGACCAGCTGTAACACAATTTGAAGTAAAAGTTCCAAGCGGTACTAAAGTAAGTCGTATAAGCGGTATTAATAAAGAAATAGCCCTTGCTCTAGCTGCCAAAGATGTACGTATTCAAGCTCCTATTCCTGGCAAAAGTACTATTGGAATTGAAATTCCTAATCCAGGTATTAGCATGGTAAAGTTTAAAGAAGTATTATCTTATGAGAATAAAGCTTATGATAATTCTAAAATTCTAGTTGCTTTAGGAAAAAATATTATGGGGCGCCCTGAACTTGCAGATTTATCTAAAATGCCCCATCTTTTAATCGCTGGTTCTACTGGCTCTGGTAAATCAGTATGTACTAACACTATCATTTGCTCCATTTTAATGCGTTATAAACCAGAAGAAGTAAAACTTATGCTAGTTGATCCTAAAAAAGTCGAACTATCTAATTATAATGGTGTCCCTCATCTTTTATGTCCTGTTGTAAGTGATCCCAAAAAAGCTAGTGTCGCTCTTCAAAAATTAGTCGCTGAAATGGAACGCCGTTATGATTTATTTAGTGAAAAAAACGTCAAAAATATTGGTGGTTATAATGAATTAATTGATAAAGAAAATAAAAATAGTGATCTAAAAGCTCCAAGAATGCATTATATTGTCGCTATAATTGATGAATTAGCCGACTTAATGCTAGTTGCATCTAAAGAAGTTGAAGATTCTATCATGCGTATTACGCAAATGGCCAGAGCTGCGGGAATCCATTTAATTGTTGCTACGCAACGTCCTTCCACTGATGTTATTACTGGTGTGGTCAAAGCAAATATTCCTTCTCGTATTGCTTTTGCAGTTGCCTCTAACATCGATTCTCGTACTATCCTTGATTCCAGTGGAGCTGAAAAACTTTTAGGTAAAGGAGACATGTTATATTTACCAATGGGCGAAAATGTTCCTACTCGTATTCAAGGTTGCTTTATAAATGATGATGAAATAAAAAGAATTATTGATTATGTTTGTAAACAACAAAGCGCAGATTATGATAAATCCATGGAAAATTTAAATGCTACTGGTGAAGGCATTCATGGAACTCCTGGTGAAAAAGAAGAATTTGATGACCCACTTTATAATGAAATAGTTGAATTTGCCATTCAAACTGGAAAAGTAAGTACTTCTCTTCTTCAAAGAAGATTTAGACTTGGCTATAATCGCGCTGCCAGAGTAGTAGACCTTCTAGAAGAGCGAGGAATTTGTGGCCCTGCTAATGGTTCTAAACCTCGTGAAGTTTTAGTAAAACTTGAAGAAAAAAGTGAATAAAAATATACCTAGAAAATATGATTATTATATGATAAAATAAATATGAAAGGATTTGATTTCGGATGAATTATAAAAATGATACAATTAATAGCCGTCATAAGTGGTTAATATGTATTCTAACCATTGTTGCTATAATATGTCTAATCTTATATTTTAGTAAATGGCACCAAGTCAAAACAGAAGAAAAATATCTGCAAAGTTATTTAATAACTTCTAAAACTATTAACTATGAATTAATTGATATAAGCGAAATCGATGCCTTAATTGAGTCTCCTGGTGAATATTTATTTTACATTAGCTATACAGAAGACAAAAAAATCTATGATTTTGAAAAAAATATTAAACCTATTATCGATAAATACAATTTAAATGATAGTTTTTATTTCTTAAATATAACCAAAATCAAAAATAAAAATAAAAACTATCAGCAAGAGATTGCCTCTAAATTAAATATTGATCAAAAAGAACTTCACGAAATCCCTGTAATACTCTATTTTAAAGACCAAAAATTAATTGCAAGCAGTACCTCTCCTGAAAATTTTGAAAACATTGCAAAAAATTTAAATTAAAAATACTAATCCAGTATTTTTTTATTTTTATCTAAAATATATTCTGCCAACAAACTATAAACATAAGCTATATCACTTTCATTATATAACTCTTTATATAAAGCATTTTCTAAAAATCCTTTTTTGGAAAATCTAAGATACTTTCTAGGATTACTACCAATTTCTTCTACAATGCCAACTTGTTTTCTTATTTTGTTAACACTCATACCATCCATATTATTTTTTAATCTATTTAGCATTTCTAATGATTTATTAAATCCCTTAATTTCTTTTTTAACATAATTACACTTATAAATTACTCTAAAAACAACTATCATAAACACTATAGATACTAAATAATAAATCTCAAAAATGCTAAGTATAGATATATTAAACTTAAATAGCCAAACAATCTCTCCCAAAATTATAGGGAAAATTATATATACTACTAGTAAAAAAATAATTAATCTCAAAATTATCATTTTTTGTTCTTGACTTTTAATAATCCTATTAAATTTTTTCTCGTCAATTATTTTATTAACAAAATTATTTAACAAAACACTATTTTTTACATCTCTCATAATCCAAAACCTACACTTTTTTATTGCTATTTATTCTAACATAACCTTAAAATTAGTGCAAGAAAAAAAGTGCATTACTCACTTAATTTTTTAAAATGTTTACAATCATTTTTAAAAGGACAACTATTACAATAGGGATTTATAGCTTTACAATTATATCGCCCAAATAATACTAATTGATGATGTAATCTACTCCAAGATTTTTTTGGAAATTTTTTCATTAACTTTTCTTCTATTTTTCTTACTTCATCACTTTCTCTAACAAGTCCCAAACGTTTAGAGACTCTTGCAACGTGAGTATCTACAGCAATCGCAGGAATATCATAAATATTAGATAAAACTACATTGCAAGTTTTCCTACCAATCCCAGGTAAACTTTCTAAATACTCTCGATTATTAGGCACAACTCCATTATAATCTTGGATAAGTCTTTGTGCTATTGTTTTTAAATAATAAGCTTTTTTTGTAAATGACCCACATGGTCTAATAATGCTTTCAATATCTTTTAAATTTGCTTGAGCTAAAGTCTTTAAATTATATTTTTTAAATAACTCTTTTGTAACATCATTTACTCTTTTATCTGTACACTGAGCGCTTAAAACAGTAGCAATTAATAATTCATAATCACACGTGTATAAAAGTTCACATCTCGCATCTGGATATAATGTATTTAAAATATTAATTAGTAATTCACTCTTCATCATCTAACCAATTATAATCAAATAATTCCTTTCTATTATCCTGTACTCTTCTATTTTCTAAATGTTTACTAACATCATCCATTGTTTTAAAACCTTTTTTACTCCACTCGTAAAGTATTTTGTCAATATAACGTAAATTATTTACACCATTATAAACTGCTTCTTTTAAAGCACCTAAAATAAGTTCTTCACTAAAATCCTTTTCTAACCATCCATTAATAATCTCATATTCCATTGAAGAAATGGGTCGACCAAATTCCTGCTCAAAAATACTAAAAATATCTTGTTTTTCCTCTTCTTTTTTTTTAGCTTTTTTATCTTCTTCTAGCATCTTATAAAAATTATCCAAGCTAACTTTCTCAATCATGCGGCCTTCTACATCTTTTATTGTTTCAATGGTAATTAATTTTTTTGATAATAAACTATTAAATACTAAATAAGCTTTATCAATTTTAATTCCTATATTATTACTTAATTCTTCCATATTCAAATAATTACTATAATCATTATCAAAATAAGTAAGCATTAAAAATTCTTCCAAATTTAAATTCAAATCTAATGCCTTTTTTACATAAAAACTATTAGTAACATATTTTTTACATTTACAAAATTTAATATCCATTATCGATATAAACTCCTTGTACGTACATAATTAAATAACGAACCATCAAGAGAAAAATCTTTAACAAAAGAGGCATCTATCAAACCTTCATTTTTTAGTTCTTCATAAGTCCTTATATCTTTTTCTAAAGTCTCATCATAAACTAAAATAGCCGTTCCTCCAATTTCTTTCATATATCTAAAAGCATCTCTATCTGTTAAACCATCACCAATATAAATTACTCTTTGAGAATTAGGCTTATATATAGTAATAAGATCTTTAATAATTTTAATTTTTTCATCAGGCATCAACACCCAATCATAAGTTCCATCTGTTAAAGTACCAAATATTTTATCAACATAAGGAGCGACTAAAGTCTTTTTTAAATATTCTTGATAAGAAGCACTTATAACAAATTGATAACATTTATTTTTATGAAAAAAATCTAAAAACTCTAAAACTCCTGGATTAAGTTCAATTGTATTTGCATTATAACATATATTATTTAAATTATATTGATAACCGTGAGTTTCTAAATATTCCCTCAAAGTCGGTGCAAATCCCATCATCAAATCTTTTTTACTAAGAATTCCATAAAATTCTTCTACACTTCCACATTTATCTAAAATAGGAAGTCTAGGACACCCATAAGGCGTTAAAGTTCCATCAAAATCATAAATAAGCATCATTATTGCCACCTTTCTTTATTTACTTTAACATATTTTATTAATTCACTTCTTTTATTTTTTATGATCCCTTTTAATATTAAACTTTCCAACTTCACTAAAACTTTTCCAATCACTGGTGATGGCTTTATCTCTAAAATATTAATTATATCTTTAGATCTAATATTAATATCTTTCTTATCTTTTATAGGCATATTTTTATACATTTTATTGATTTCTACTGAGGAGATACCTAAAACTTCTCCGGCAATAGTGGATAAATATAACCCATAATTATAAAGAATATCAAAGTTAATCTCACCCTTATTTACAATCTCTTTCAAACTTTTAATATTATCTTTAGAAGCCTTAGTAAAAGGCAAATCATAACCAATACTTATTTGCGCGTACATCATATCGATATTAGAGACTACAACAAAATCTTCATATTTAATATTTAATATTTTAGATATTCCTACTTCATCCATTAATTTTAATCCTCTTTTAACATTAGAAGACAAAAGTATTTTATCTAGCTCTTCTTTAATTCGCATTCCTGACAGCTCTAAAACTAATTTATAATTTTTTTTCATATTTTTATAAAGAAAAGAATCAATATTAAAATTCAAAATAGTTGCAAATCTAATTGCTCGCAAGATTCTTAAAGGGTCTTCCTTTATTTTTGTATCTGCATCCCCAATTATTCTAATTTTTTGATTCTTTATATCATTAAGACCGTTTAATTCATCAATAAGTTCTCCTTGTAAATTCATACATATTGCATTAACAGTAAAATCTCTTCTTTTTAAATCTACTCTTAGACTATCCACATAATTAAATACTAAAGGCTTTCGATCTTTATACTTAATCTCTTCTCGATAAGTCATAACCTCCACATTATACTCTTTTATTTTAAAATTAATGCCACCTATATTAGTTCCCGCATTTGGAAAAATTTTCATCAATTCCCGTGGCGTCGCATCACTACAAATATCTATATCATAAGAATTAATACCCATAAGCATATCCCGCACATATCCTCCGACTAAAAAGGCTTGATATCCCTTGCTCTCAATTTTATTTAAAATATTCTTAATTATTTTATTCAAGTTAACTTCACCAATTTAATTATATCAAATTTAAGAGAGACGTGAAACATTTTCTGGCAATTTATGATGATATAAAGCTAAAATAACATCTTCATAATTTAAATCACCAGACTTAGTATAGCTACTAATTTTAGCTAATACTTCCACCAAAGAAGTATTTTTTATTGCATCTTGTAGCGCTACTAACTTATTTATTGTCTTTTTATATTGTTCCCAAATATTTTCAAAAGAAATACCAGGATTTTCCATAAATTCTCTCGCAAAAGATATATTAATACTAAAAGCAATCCCACTAGCATCAGTAAGAATTTTATATACTCTCTCTAAGTCTTCCTCATTCTTTGCTTGAGCTAAAATAATTACTCCTTCTAATATTTGCTTTACATCTTTATTATAAACTTTTGTAATATAATTTGCTATTTTTAAAGCACACATATCCGAAACTCCCATAATAATATTTATAATATATTTAATATCAAAACTATTTACAAGTTCTGGATATTCCAAAATTACTTTTATTGCATCTCTTTTTATTGGTGTTTTTATCTTAAATAATAATTCTATCAAATCAAAATCAATATTTTGCTTTCTTAAAGTTGCATATAATCCATGATAATCTTCTACCTTATTTTGCACAATAAACTCAATTGCTTTTAAAATATAAGCCTCATTTAATTCTTCAGCGTTATTAGCCACTAAAATAACAAAATCTACTACATTTTTAGAGTTATATTTAATTACTAAGTCCACTACTGACTCTGGGATGCGAAACAATTTATCCCAAGTTATTAAACATTTATTATCTATACATATTTTAAGTAATTTTCTAAATTTTTCTTTTTTCATAAGTCCCCCAATTTAAGAATCTAAAAATTTCTCAACATCATCTATAGTTTTATTAAAGTCATCAAAGTTAACTTGAAACCAAGTAACCGGCATTTGATTTTTAAACCAAGTATATTGCCTTTTAGCATAATGTCTGCAATTCTTCTTTATAAGCTCTCGAGCTTCTTCCAAAGTTATCTCTCCCTTAAAATAAGAAATAATCTCTTTATAACCTATCGCCGTTGCTAAAGCCTTAGACTCCAACCCTTCTTTATAAAGACCTCTAACTTCTTCTACTAAGCCAGATGCAAACATCTCATCACATCGCTTATCTATTCTTTCATACAATCTTGCTCTTTCCGTAGTAAGTCCCACAAAAATAGCATCATATAATGGATAACAAGGAGCATTCTCTCCACTTTTTTTATTTAAAAAACGCACTAGTCTCTTCCTATTATTCACATGAATATTCATATTCGGATCTTTTTTTAAAGCTAGTTCATACAACTCTTCGTTTGTTTTATCTTCAAAATTACAAGCACTAACCTCTTCTTCTAAAAACTCATAATTATACAAAGCTGCTTTAAGATATAAACCCGTGCCACCTACAAAAATAATATTACGATTATGGTATTTAGCTAAAAGTTCTCTAACATCTCTCTGATAATCAAAAACCGTATAATTAGTTGTAATATCCACAATATCAAATAAAAGATGCTCTACTCCTTCTTTTTCCTCTTCTAAAACTTTAGCTGTCCCAATATCCATTCCTTTATAAACTTGGGTTGAATCAGCATTTATAATTATTGCATTATATTTTTTAGCTAACTCTACACTAAGTTTTGTTTTACCAACCGCTGTAGGCCCCACAACTGCAATAATCATATTAAGCCTCTTTTTTTAGTTTACGTATTTTTTTAGTTTTTTCTTGTTTTAACAAATCTCTAATTTCTTCCAAAATTTCTATTTCACTTTTAACTGGAACTACTTCTTTTACTTCACTTTTAACTTCAGTATCTTTTTCTTTCTTGTGAGTTAATTTATTAAGGAATTTAATAAGCGTAAAAATACAAAAAGCTACAATCAAGAAATCAATTATATTTTGAATAAACACCCCATACTTAATCGTGGCATCCCCAACTTGGATAGCAAGATCTGAAAAATCAATTCCTCCTAAAACTAACCCAAGTATAGGTGTAAGAATATTGTCAACCAAACTAGTAACAATTGCCGAAAATGCTCCCCCTATAATTACACCAACCGCTAAATCAATAACATTTCCTCTTGCAATAAAAGATTTAAACTCTTCAACATTTTTCTTTATCATAAAAAATTCACCTCATGTCTATTATTCTAGCATATTTAGGCTTTAAAATAAAGAAAAAACTTCCTTTTTTAGAAGTCTTAAATATAAGCATAAACAAGTACTCGACCTGTAAACGATTTATTCAT
>ERZ777011.2876-NODE-2876-length-12344-cov-4.338351_pt1 | contig 12344 bp, 12 predicted proteins | sample MGYA00374964_ERZ777011 | MGnify/ENA primary metagenome ERZ777011 (study PRJEB29310, sample SAMD00008975) | mouse gut metagenome | study: EMG produced TPA metagenomics assembly of the Metagenome analysis of fecal microbiota from mouse which was promoted...
ATCATCAGCCCCAAACACAATATAAACAACTTTTGACTAATCCATCACCTATCCAAGATACTCAATCTCAAGACTGTTAGGGGAAGTAAAAGTCACCCTGACTTCTCCACCCTCTTGTGCGCCAACACTTCTGTACCAGTTACCGATACCCTTTAAGTTTCCTTCTTCCGCAAACTGCTTCGCATAAACATCCCCTGCACAGCTACATCCCTGTGCAAGCAAAATACCAGAATAACGTCCATTTACAGCAACACAGCGATACCTGGGATTTGCCGTGGGATGATTGTCATTAAATATACCAAACCGCTCTGCATACCGCCTTGGTATTTTAATATAACCCTCCCCGTAAATCGGATCACGGGTATCAGTATAACGGTATGTACCCCATCCTAAATGGGACGGCTTCAAAGTAACTGTAAATATGTCTCCTGCTCTTGGCATAAAAATTCCTCCCTTGTACTTTCAAAGTTTCATTTATCCATCAAATCTATTTACTTCTGTGCATACCATCAGCCCCAAATCATGTTTTGAAAACCACATCATTATGAAATTCCAAAAACTCTTTTCTGGGGAAAAATTTATTTGGCATCCTGATTTTTTGATTGGCAAAACTCAACAGCCAGTCCTCCACCGTATCTCCCTCCATAGATGGCTTTATTTCAGACGAAACCTTAATAATATAATCTGGAGTAACCGTTATCAATCCCCTGTCAAATGCTTTATCATGGAGCGCATTCAGCGTAAGACCATTCATCGGATTTGTCCGCTCTGTTCTGCTGTCCGCATCTTTCCAAGGCTTAATATGGCTTGCTACAAGAAGTTCAGGAATAGCCAGCCCAGTAATGCAGCACTTATTCTCATATGAATTTAATACTGCCATCCTAAAGAAGTCCTGACCAATTCGACTTTTGACCAACTGTTCCCGGACTCCGCCCTCCGGAAGCATAACAATTTCCGGCTCATTCACAACTTTATCAATACTCTCACTCTTTAAATTCGCCAATATGCATCTTGCCTGATAAGATAAGTTTTCCCAGTTACTGCTGAACTCTTCCCATACCGAAGCATCCAGCTTGCTTCCATGAGCCATTGCCGTAACATTTCTTTTCCTAAGCTCCGGGTCATAATGAGCCAGATTATGCATTTTAAGCGCCACCGCTCCCGGAGTCCTCCCCATTAAACCAGCCAGCTCCATTATATCTTTATTGGACGAATTGATTTTGCCGAACGAAGTTCTACAATACAAATCAAACGCAAGTATTGTCTCTTCCTTTGACCATTTTATTCCCGTTCTATCCAACACATCACCTTCATCTTATATGTAAAACTTCGTTCACCGGCTAATCGGCTGTACTTGAATCAGCTATGCTGCCATGGTATCACAGATTAAAATATCCGCTCACTTCATATTAACTTATATTGCGTAAAAATACTGCTGTCTCCATTTGCAAATCTCTTAGAAAGCTCTAATTCTTCATCCGCAGTTAATTCATTCAATAATTTGACACTGTCATATGCGCCTTTTAAGACAACATTGTATATTTCTCCACATAGTTCATTATATAACTCATTTGGATAAAGTTCTTCTAACCGCCTCAAAGGTATATTGCTTGCCACAACCTTAACAATCTGTTGCATCGCTGAATAAACCGGATTATCCATACGGACATCAACTATAAATTTTTCAATCTCTTTCCGGTTCACGCCATAGAAATTATTCATATAATTTATCACTTTATTGTAATTCAGAACATCTTTACCCAAATCATGGTACTTGGATGTCCTCATAAATAATTCATAACACATATCAAAAAAGTTCATTCCAATCCCTCCGACTAATTATCTGGCTTCAAGATAAACTCTCTTAGACCTATTATACAGCCAATTCACTATTCCCACAATAATTACTATCCGGATTTCTGTTAAAAAAAGAGTCCGCCATACACTGACGAACTCTCCAATAATATTATAAGTTTACTTTACCCAGATTCTTTTTAACTCCTGCCTCTTTTGTGCCAGACCAATACAAGCATCCCCTCATTTGCTCCGCCACATTTACTGCCGCACACGCTTCCGCCCATTCATCTGGAACACATCATGCCCCATAATGCTCCGTACCGCCTGCCCCAGACTCCTGGCCCTCCCATGCTGATGATACGGCTGGGAAGCCCTGTGCTTATGGAAAATAATACACTCCCCCTCCCCCGGATACTCCGGATTATGGATATACCAGATATGCCCCGTATTCTTCGACTGGAGCGTCACATCATATTCCTCCGCCAGAATAATGTTAAAATAAGACCTATCCAGCCTCCCGATCTCTTCCGTCCGGAACATCAGCCACTCCCCCTTTCCCGAACCACGCCGCCAGCGCGTCCTCCACGATACCCGCCACATCCGCAGGCTTCACACTCCCAAAATACCTCTCATACACCTCCGCCGGCAGCCTCACGCTCCTTCCGGCAGCCGCCTTCTTCCCTTTCCCGCCATCCAGTGCCCCCAGCACCGCCTCTTCCGTCACATTCCCCGCCATGCCCCTGACGCACTTCGCCGTCTTCGCATCCAGCTTAATCCTGCCCTGCTCCGCCAGCCCGGACACCACTTCCTGCTCCTTCTCCGACAGATAAGACAAATCCACCGCCGCCACCAAAGGCAGCGTTCCCTCGTCCAGCCGCCCCTTCAAAGGCTCCTCCAGCTTCTGCACCCGCATATACCTGGCAATATTCCTCCCGGTCATCCCATACTCTTCCCCAATGGCATCCCGGCTCTTCAACCTGTGGACATCATGTCCACAAGTCCCCGCCATGTCCTGCCCATTCAGCCTTGCGATCTCCTCCAAAATATCATTCCGCCGCCCCTGGCTGCTGACCTTCTCATACCGCTCCGCCAGCACCGCCGCCTTCTCACTGGGCAGAAGCTCCGCAAATCCCCTCTGTATCACATTGGTCTCAATCACATACACATAAGCGTCCTCTTCCGTCAGATCCGTCTTCACAATGGCCGGAATCTCCGTCAAGCCTGCCAGCCTCCCCGCCACCTGCCGGTTATGTCCCGCAAGCATCTCATACCCGTCCCCCTCCTGCCACACGATCACCGGATTCAGAACCCCATGCTCCTTAATGCTCTCCACCATATCCTCCAGACGCTCCCCCTCATACAGCCGGAACGGATGCCTCCGGAACGGGCGGATACCGTCAATGGGCAACATCCTAATCCCATTCTCTACAGCAGAAACCTCTTCCGCCCCCGCCAGCAGGTCCACAGCGTCATTAAAAATCTTCCTCTTCGTCCCATTAGCCTTCATACGAAACCAACTCCTTTGCAAACTTTCTGTAAGCCATCCCCGCGCTCGCCTTCGGGCTGTACTCCGCCACCGGCAGGCTGTAATAAATGCTCTCCCCTACCTTCACCGTACTGGGAATCCTGGTCTCAAACACCCGTATCTGCTCCTGGAAGCTCTCCGTCACTTCTTCCGTCAGAACCCTGCACAGCTTCGTCCTGGACTCGCACATGGTCATCAGGATACCCGCAATCCCCAGCCCCGGATTGATCCGCTTCCTGATCTTCACCACCGTCCGCAGGAAATCCTGCATCCCCATCATAGCCAGAAGCTGGGGGTTCACCGTGATAATGACCTCATCGGCAGCCGCCAACGCATTGATTGTCAAAGTCCCAAGGGACGGGCAGGTATCAATCAGAATGTAATCATACTTCTCCCGCAGCGGCTCCAGAATCCCGGACAGCATCTTCTCCGCCCCCATCTCCAGCCGCAGCTTCGCATCCACCATCGACAGATAAATAGACGATGGGATGAAGTCCACCCCGTCCTTCGTCCGTATGTACTTCTTCGGGGACGGCAGCTTCATGTCCTCAATCTGCACCATCATCAGATGCCCGATAGTATCATCCAAAACCCCCGTATCCTCCACGCCGAAGCATGTTGTCAAATTTGCCTGGCTGTCAAAATCCACAGCCAGAACCCTTTTCCCCATCTTCCGCAGGCAGTACGCCAGATTGAACGTAGTCGTCGTCTTCGCCGTACCCCCTTTTTGTGAACCGATCATATAAATCTTGCCCATATATCAAAACCTCACTTTCCTCTCTGCTACCATGCTTAACTGCTGTTCCTCAAACGCATCAATGTAATCCACCGACTCCCTCGGCTCAATGACCAGCTTCCCTTCCTCGCACCGGACTGTCAAGAGCGTCCCCGCCCCAAAGCCCAGCTCTTCCAGCCACAGCCCCTTCAACATAATTGCAGGCGTCGGCTTATAATTACGCCCGCTCTGCTCATACACCTTAATCTTCCGAACATCCTTCTTCATCTATATCCCGTCCCTTCCACCGGCCCGCAGACCGGACTATCCATTGTTTCTCCGTCACTGAACTAACCCTGGGATTTTACAGAGACCGGCCCCAGGCGTAACAGCCCGTGCCTCTCCCTGCAAAACAGAACTATTTGTTTCCGAACGAAACGATATGCCATCTACAAAAATCAAAAACTCCGCTACACAAAAACTTCAAAACCATCACAACAATATGGGCGCTGTAAGTTCCCCGGCTTTCCGTAAATAAATCTCATTTGTTCCCATGGTACAGAAACACAGGTTTAACCCTCCCATGGCGCCCGGTTCACATTAAACCCAGCCGAAACCTGTCAACCAATATTACAACGCCCCCGTTGCAACCCGTCAGCATTTATAAGGACTTCGGACCTTCAAATCCATCACCAGAGGATGGTATGGTTGCTTTAATCGCTATCAGACTTTCATACTGCTGGCCAGCAATATATGTACGGCTCCCAGACGGAAACCAGAAATGCGGTGATTCCGTTCGCCCTTTTAAGGGCAAAAAAATAAGGGGACAAGTTAGTGCAACCCCTTGATTTTACTGGGTTCCTCTAACTTGTCCCTATTATAACACGGTCATCCCCGTCAAATTTGCCGATCAACTCCTCCCCGGTAACTCTATGCTGCCGCTGTCCATCCTCCAGACGCTCTTCAAACCGCTTTTTCAACAGCTCTTCCCCGGACTCCGGCTCACTGCTTAAAATACTCTCCAGGGAATAGCCGTCCTTCTTTAAGATCCCCTGATATTCATCCAGCACGCTGTCTTCCGGAACCAGCACGGGAGTAAAGCCCTCCTGCCGTCCTTCCTGCAGGGCCTGCTCATAGGCCGCCATGATTTCCCCGTAGCTCGCCTTTCTTGAAAAAATCCGGCAGGGATAGCCTAACCGGGCAACGATACTTTGCGTAACCGGCTTCGCCTGCTCCAGGGTAATCTCATTGCTTCCCGCCCCTTCGCCGGCAGCCGGTTTCTCTTTTTTAAATTTGTCCCAAAACCCCATCTCTCTTCTCCTTCTTCCAGGTGAGATTTTTCAAATTCCGGGATTTCTGAATTCTTTGATCTCGAACCTGCTCCCTCTTTTATTTTACCTATTGGCAGACAGTAAGTAAATACTAAATTTATGCGCTGCAAATCTGTCAGAATACAACATCTTCACCACCATCTTTTCTTTACACGATTGTCTTTCCATGATAGCATATAGTCAACAAGCTGAAAGGAAGATTTCTATGCCAAAACAAAAAATAACCGACGCACAGATTTATTATGAATCCTACGGCCAGGGAGATACGATTGTCTATCTGCAGTCCACCTTAGGCGGCATCAATCCCGGTGCCTGGTATTTTGCCGGCAGGCTGTCCGGACACTTCCGGGTCATTATCTGGGATGGCCCCAACAATGGGCAGTCCGATGTTGTTCTCCGGAACACCCCCAGTGAATACCACCTGTTCTGTGCCTGTCTGAAAGAATTACTGGACGGGCTGCACATAAGCTCCGCGCATCTGGCAGGCTGTTCCGGGGGCGGGGAAATGGCCCTGCTGTTTGCCCGGCTATATCCGGAAACGGCAAAAAGCATTGCCCTCTACCGGCCTACGGATACCACCAGCAGCGTGGAAGCGGAGATCATCCAGACCCGCTTCTGCAGGATTGCAGAATTTGCCAAAAACCATACCATGGAAGAAGTGGCTGCCTACAGCGCAGATCCGCCCCGGACCAGATTCGGGCACTGCGCCTCCTGGATTGCGGACCTGTACCGCAGGGATAAAGATAAACTTCTGGAAATATCTCAGACGGACTTTGCCGGACTCATGCAGTCCTGGGGGGACTGGATGGGACGCCCGACCTTTTACCGGGCCAATTTAAGCGACGAAGATCTGCATAAAATTGACATTCCTGCACTGATTGCACCCTGTGCCGATGAATATCATCCGGAAAGCATTGCGCAGGATCTGGCAAACCATCTGCCAAACGCCGTCTATATCCCCTCCGGGAAACACAGGACAGAGACGGAAATCTATCATGCCCCTGAGGAAGAACATCCTTTTGGAGGGTTTGTGCAATTTGTAAATGACTATGAGAATTTTGTTCTGTCCGCCTGCCGGACTCTGTGAGACAGGCCCAAACGAAAACTGCCGCCAGGAGGGAACAGCTCCCGCCTCCTGGCGGCATAAATCATCCAAGAATCAATACAGACCGGAAATCATTTAAATTCCCAGCAAATCGCTGTATTCCTTCAACGCTCCCTCGGTATCATGGGCAAGTACCTTCTTTGCCAGCACCTTCCCCAGCTGTACCCCTTCCTGGTCAAAGCTGTTGATGTTCCATACAAAGCCCTGATACATCACCTTATTTTCAAAATGAGACAGAAGCGCCCCCAATGCTTCAGGAGTCAGCTGCTCACCCGTAATAATACTGGACGGGCGTCCTCCTTCGAAGTTCTTATTCCGGTTATCATCAGCCTTACCGCAGGCAAACGCTACAATCTGGGCCGCAACGTTGGCACAGAGCTTCTGTTGGCTGGTACTGTCCTGAATCACAACATCCCTGCCCATCTGGTTATTCTGAAATCCTACAAACTGCAGGGGCACAATATCCGTTCCCTGATGCAGCAGCTGATAGAAGGAATGCTGCCCGTTGGTGCCCGGCTCGCCGAAAATAACAGGGCCTGTGGAATAGGTAACGGGCTCGCCGAAACGGTTCACCGACTTGCCGTTGGATTCCATGTCAAGCTGCTGCAGATGCGCGGGGAAACGGCTCAAAGCCTGAGAATAAGGCAGTACTGCCGTATTCTGGTACCCCAGCACATTCCGCTCATAGATCCCGATCAAAGCATCCAGCATGGCAGGGTTTTCCAATATATCCTTATTTTTTGCCAGCTTGTCTTCCTCTGCCGCTCCCTCCAGAAACCTCGCAAATACATCGGGGCCAAAGGCCAGGGATAATACCGCTCCGCCCACACCGGAGGTAGAGGAAAACCGGCCGCCAATATAGTCATCCATAAAGAAAGCTGCCAGATAATCGTCACTCTTTGCCAGAGGCGAAGTCTCGCTGGTAACGGCAATCATATGTCTGGAGGCATCCAGGCCCGCATTTTTCAGCGCGTCCTTGACAAAGGATTCATTGGTCAGGGTCTCCAGAGTCGTTCCGGATTTGGATACCAGCACAAAAAGGGAATGGGCTACGTCGATGGTATTTAATACGGCCGCTGCATCGTCGGGATCCACATTGCTGATAAATCTGGCTTCCATCTTGAAGCTGCTGTTTGCCTTCGCCCAATTCTCCAGGGCCAGATACATGGCGCGGGGCCCAAGGTCGCTGCCGCCGATGCCGATCTGTACCACAGTGGTGAACTTTTCCCCCGCGGCATTGGTAATTTCACCGTTATGCACCTTATTTGCCAGCTCTGCTATCTTTTTCTGCTGTTCCACATAAAAGCCGCGCTTATCCACGCCGTCTGCCACAACGGCTTCCCCAAGCTGTCCTCTGGTCATATGGTGGAGCACCATACGTTTCTCTCCGGTATTGATTACCTCACCGTTGTAAAGAGCTTCAAATTTCTCCGCAAGCTGAGTTTCCTCCGCCAGCTTTGCCAGCGCCTTCAAAATTTCGTCATCTACCTGCTTTGCGGCATAATTGTAGGAAAGCCCTGCTGCCATGGGCACGCTGTATTTCTTTACGCGGGCAGCGCCGCCCTCCCCTGCCATTACCTCCGCCAGCTTCACAGGCGCCTGCCCTTGCAGCTCCTGAAATGCGGAAACAGTATCTAAATTTTTCCAGGTAACCATACTTGATTCCCTCCTTCAATATTTTATCCCAGGTCCAGGCGCTTTGCCCGGCAAATAATGCCTCAAGGGATACTTTCTTATCTTTTTCACATATTTTACCATGGGCCGCTTACAGTAGTCAAGCATTGACCGAACCTCTGTCGTAGATGTCTGCAATCAGGCTACAATCACCGTGGTCAATCACATCCGTAGTCCCGACATGAAAGATTCCCTCTTTCTTCTCTCTCACGATCCACTCCACATACTCCGCAATTTGGACATCCGTTACATAATTGCTGACCAATCCCCTGTAAATATTCACCCTCCCAGCCTGGCATCCTGCCCTGATGCTCCCGCAGATACTCCGCCACTGTCATATGTACTTCAAGCTGCCTTTCAAAATCTCCCCACAATGCCGAAATGACAATAGCAGGAGCAATTTCCTCCAGCAAGTCAAATACCCCGCAGATTTAAGCAAAGCTGCCGGTAAACCGCCGCTCCCACCGTGCCGCTTGCCCCCAAAATCAATATTTTTTCCGTCATGCCAACCTCCATGCCGCTGCTCTGCCACGACTCGATTCCTGATGAGAAATGCCGGATTTCAGGCATTTCTCGGTGTGAGACTTAGAATTTCTTCGCGAAATGCCCTCTGGCATGAGCGTAAACTGCCGAAGGCAGTTAGAAGTTCTTCTCACACTATACAAACAACTCCTTCTGCGAAGCATAAATTTTTGCATACTCACCGTTTTGATGAATCAACGATACATGCGTACCTTCTTCCATTATTTTACCATTGCTAATATAATAAATGTAATCGGCTATGGATGCTGTCGGTAATCTATGTGTAATGATGATACCGATTTTGTTCTTACATATTTCCTTAAACTGCTGATACATATTGTACTCGGCTATGGGATCCAGGGATGCGGTCGGCTCATCAAGAATCACAATCCTGCTTTCCTTGTAGTATCCTCTTGCAAGTGCTAGCTTCTGCCATTCGCCTCCTGACAGGTCAGCTCCGCCATACTTCTTACCTAAGAAGGCCTTTTCTTTTGCATCAAATTTTAGGATTATTTTATCTGCCCCTGTCAGCCGAACTGCTTTTTGCAGGTTTTCCTGATTGACTTTGTCTGATAATGCGATATTTTCTTCCACCGTAAGAGCATATTTATTATAGTCCTCGAAGGCTGCCGAGGTTAATGCAAATACTTCCTCCCTTACTCCCCCGCTGATGTCCTTTTGATCATAGCAGACTTTTCCCTGGGTCGGCTCGTATAATCCGAGGATTACCTTCGCAAGTGTGGTTTTGCCCGCGCCGTTTTCTCCAACGAAAGCTGCAATTTGTCCATTCTGTATTTTTAGATTAATATCACTCAGGCTGTCTTTGTCACTGAGCGGATACCTGAAGCTGACATGCTCTGCCGATAACTCCCTGTCTGCGGACATACCGGACACATTGTAGTTTCCTTCCTCCATATCTAAAAGCTGAAATCCGGATTCTATTTCAAGCTTTTCAGCCGGGATATTTTTTATTTCTTCCAATATTCTGTTAAATACATGGTTTACCACTCCAACCAGGGAAATCAGAGAAGCATATTCTGCAACTGTTATTCTTCCTGTATCCATTAAGAATATTCCCATTCCAAGCACTGCGCCATATGCCAGCGCACTTGTTGCGGATGTAAAAAACTGTAACAGCATAACTTTTTTTTCGGATTTTAACTCCTTCTCTACAAAAGAGTTTAACAGTTCCGTTCTCTTCTTCAAAAAGTAATCTGCACAATTAAGTATTCTTGTGTCTTTTACATATTGCAGGTCAGTGACATACTCCTCGTAACCACGCATTTTCCTCCTCAATGGCGTCAAATCAAGCTTAGTCTGTGTATTAAGCTTCGTAACCCTGCCATATCCTAATACAGGTAAAATCAGGACAGGATATACGAACAACAATCCAGCCGAATAGGAATATAACAAAATCATGGAGCTGATCAGGCTGATTATATCACTGATAAAGTAAGTAACATTAAGTGAAAAATACATGAAAATGCCGTTTACCATTGTCTGTGAAGAGTTCACGATATAATCGTTTATTTTTGTATCTTCAAACTGTTGATACGGTATTTTGTCCATTTTATTATGTATCTGAGTCTGTGCCACTCTTTTAATACTGTTTCTTAATAACGTATCTATTACTTCAAAGGCTACCGGCAGGGCTACTGACACTCCGTAGCTTGTACAATAGATCAGTACATACAGAAGTACTTTATTGACGTCTGCTTCCCTGCCGTCAGTATATTTCTGAATATAATCGATAAGGATCTTCCACAACCAGGCGGTCAGGACAGGCAGTACTCCATACATGCTATGAATTACAATATTCACCGCAAACGGAAGGAACGATTTCTTCAGAGTAAAAATAATATTTCTAATCAATACTTTCATGGTACCACTCCTTTTGAATATTGTACATTTCCCAGTAATCCTGCCGATTGCCCGTCAATTCCTCATGTGTTCCGGCTTCACTTATCCTTCCTTCTTTGAGAACCAGAATACTGTCACAATACTTCGCGGCTCCAAGTCTGTGGGTGATCAGAAGTCCGCTCTTGTTTATCATATGTTCGATAAGGTTTCTGTAAATATCAACCTCAGCCACAGGATCCTGTGCCGCCGTCGGTTCATCCATAATCAACAGACTATATTCCTTTGCGATTGCACGAATCAGCGCTATTTTCTGCCATTGGCCATTTGATAAATCTTTCCCGTCTTCGTACTTTTTGCCCAGGGTATCGTCAATGCTGCTGATGGTATGGAAAATACTTGTTCCATCCACCTTTTCGAATAGAGCCAATAACTCTTTTTCGTCATATTTTTCATGGCTGCCGATTTCCACATTGTCACTTAAGCTCATCTCAAATTTAGCATAATCCTGAAATACTACCGAAAATAGTTTATATCTTATATCCGGCGGAATATTGTTTATATCATAGCCGCCGATTTTGATATAACCCTTCTCAGGCTGATAAAAACCAAGGATTAATTTTATCAGTGTAGTTTTTCCGGAACCGTTTTCACCCACAAGGAGTACCTTCTTTCCAAAATCAATGCGAAAGGTTACTCCTTTTAAGATGTAATTCCCTTCCGGGTCATATCGAAACCAGACATCCCTTACTTCTAAAACAGGATTGCGCTTGATTTCTTCACAAACCGCATCCCAGTTGACAGTATCTTTATCATAGTGCTGTTCACCCGCATCAATCACGCTTTGATATATTTCAAATACCTTTTTACTATAGGTGCAGTTTGATATGGCCATTGCCATATCCCATCCTATATTTTTCGTCAGCTGATAAAGTCCTTCTACCGTTCCCACCAGACATCCGATCGTGATCGACTTGTTTTTTAAGGATGGCAACAGGAGGCCTATGACTGCCCCGATAGCCAGACACTGAACAAAAACAAAAAATGCTTTTACTAATCGAACACTGCTTGTCATCTTCAGTATTTTGGAATTATATTCATGAAAAGACGCTTTCCACTTTTTCTGCATAAAGCCGTTCGTCTGAAAAATATGGGATTCCTTTGCATATTCACGGCTCGTTATGATATTAGAATAGTAACAGGCTTTTTCCCACAGTTCGCCCGAATTATCCCAGCCTTCCATTTCTTTCATGCTGTATTTGGCAGATAAGATACATACCGGTACTAAGGTAACTACAGCTATCAATAAAACAAGGAATCCGGCTTTCAGAATAATCCCCAGGATTAAAATCAGTGTCAACGATGTACTGAGTATACTAAAGAATCCGTCTATGCTGCTTCGGCACATATTTTCATAATGGTTTCTTATAATATTGATATTCTTTACCATGGCAGGATTTTCATAAACAGCATATTGTAATCTGTCACACTTGCTGTAAAAATTTTCATTTAAATCAAGGCTGGCACTGTACTGAAATTTTAAGGAAGCATATTTTATGAACCCTTTTGTGACTCCCATGGCAATCTGTTGTATCACTAAGCCTGTTATGATAACATACGGCAAAGACCAAGATTCCACATGAGATTTGTCTATAAGACTCTGCACCAGACGAATTTGAACATAGGGAAGCACAGACAGCAATACATAGCATAGCAGAATCATGTTAAAATACTTTTTGTTTGTTCTCCTTACAAATTTCAATATAGGCATTTGTTAAATGCCAAAACCCGTTGATTTTACTGGGTTTTCTTACCTCT